>Ga0209653_1000451_pt1 | contig 36790 bp, 34 predicted proteins | sample SaaInl6LU_22_DNA_FD_184644 | JGI IMG/M metagenome (GOLD analysis project Ga0209653, IMG submission 184644) | Marine microbial communities from expanding oxygen minimum zones in the Saanich Inlet - ESP_116LU_22_DNA (SPAdes) (version 2) | ecosystem: Environmental > Aquatic > Marine > Intertidal...
AAAAAAGGCAAAGAAGTATTTATGATTTGGGTTTTAAATAAATTTGATTTATCTAAAGTTTTTTTTAAAACACTATTTGCTAATGCTACACCAGAAATAGGTTTTGGAAATGGCCCAATAATTAATATGACTTCTTTATTCTTCAATTCTTAAATAATTTTTTAATGAGAAAAAATTCACGAATAACGAAAAGAATATTACTCCATTTTCTCTTTCTAAAATATTTTCAAACAACATCATAGTTCCATAAAAGACTAATAGAATTATTAATATATTATTATTCTTTTGGTAAGAAATAAATAAATTTTTATAGTAAAAAAATAAAAAAATAAACAGCAAACCAAAACCGCCCATTAAAACAAAGCTTAAATATTGATTGTGTGAATTATAATTTTTGTCTAACAAAAATGTTGAATTTTCTTTATATTTTTTAATTAATTGATCATTTACATCTCCAATGCCATATCCAAATAAAGGTGATTCTGAAATTAAATCTAAAGAATTACTATAAATAGAATATCTAATATTTGTTGATGTAGCATTTAATGAAGATGTTGCTTTTTCAAAACTTACTAATTCTATAAATTTCGTTCTTATTTTTGGTGTGAGTAAAATCAAAACCACAAAACCTAAAACATAAAACATATTATTTTTAATATTACTTTTTATATCTAACATAGTCCAAACTAAAATTGTTATAATTAAGGAAAGTATTGGTCCTTTTTTTGTGTAAATTATAAGAAAAAGAATAAAAAGAATAATTAAGAAATAAAGTAATATTTTTTGAACTTTATTATAATTATTTTTTAGTAAATAACCAGAAAATAATATAGCAATACTACAATGCATTGCAGTATATATTGGATGAATTGTATATTTACCAAAATCAATTATTATAGCTCTAGGATAATGTGTTATAATTTCAATTAATGTATCTTGAGTTATTAAATACCATAAAAAAGGTACAGTATTAAATAAGGTGATAGAAATGATATAAACCCATAAATAGTTTTTTGTGTTTTTAATAATATATTCTTTATCTGATTGGTTTAATAAAGAAAAAATTAAAGGAAATACTATTAAAGAAGACATAGTTTGTAACAAAAAAAAAGCATTTTTTTTATTGTCTGAGTAAAAAAAAGTAAATATTACAAAAACATATATGACACTATTTATAAAAAAAAGAGATTTATTAATTTTTGTTTTATTTATAAAGGCCTTAATGACAACAATTAAGCTAAATAAAAAAATAATATATGTTTTAATATTTGAAGGAAATAAAACCAATCCAAATAGTAATACTAAAACTATTTGAACAGAAAAAAAATTTATCTTTTTTATTAAGTCTTTCATTGTTTTTTTAAAAAAGCTTTTACAAATAAAGAAATAATTTTAGGAAGAGCAACTACTGCTAAAAAAGGGCCAATAAAATATGCAAATCCGTTTGTAAAATCTCCTCTTAGCAAAAATAATAAATGCATAGAAAAATAAAATGCAATTATTTTTTTTTGAAAGCTACCTAAGTGTAACCATTTTAGCATAATTATAGTAACATAAGCTAAAACTAAAGGTGTTAAAATTACACCTATTATACCAAAGTTTATAAAACTTTCTGAAACTAAAGGGTTTGATAAATTTGTAAAATTAAATCCATAATCGTCAATTAAATATTCACCTATTAATTGACCTGAAGAATATGGTTTACTAACCCATATACTTCTTGGCAAAAAGAAAAACAACCCCCCTAGAAATTGATATCCGTAAGAAAATCCATTTTTTTGAACCCATTCTATAGAAACCATAATATTAGAAAATGCATCATAATTTAGTGTATTAAAGGCTTCAGTTATGCCACCTCCTTTCATTTCTCTTATTAAAATCATAGGTGAGTTTAAAATTTCACCAAGAGTTGCGTCTGCATGAGTAACAATAGCCATTAGAGGAAAAACTATAATCATTGAGAAAAATAAAAATGATAACGTCTTTAGATTTGAATTTAAAATTTTTGGTTTAAATAAAAATAATAAGGATAAATAAATAGGACCTAATGCATTTCTTTTTTCAGTTAAAGGGTTTTTAAACCAAAAAAGTAGAAATAAAAAAGTGACAAAGAAAAAAATTATAAAATTTAAATTATTTTTTAATTTGTTTGATTTTTTAAAATATGAGTAACATAATATTAATCCAGCAAAAGGCACCATAAATAAAAATTTCTTCCATATTAATAACATCGATTTTGATGTGTTATCTGATTTAAGCCAATTTGGATTCGTAAATTCTTCTTTTATAAAAGAAAAACTAATAAAAAAAGTTATTAAAGAAATTAACAATAAAATGACTAAAATAATAGGAAGATATTTTTTAATACTATCTTTAATTGTAATTTCTTCTTTAAAAGAAACTTTCTTTTTTAGTTGTATATATGTGCATATAAAGAGCACGTTAAAAATTGAAATTAAAATATTTGCATAAAGAACTAATCCTTCTTTAAAATGAAAAAAATTTGTAAACCTAGCAGTATTTAAATCTGAAAAAGAATTTATTTGAGATATTGGTGCAGCTATAAAAAACAAAAAATTAAAAACTATATATGAAGACAAAAAAGGAGAATATTTTACTTCGAAATACAAATGATAAATTGTTATTAATAGTAAAATAGTTGCACTTCCTAAAAATGAAGTCCATATTATTAAAGAACTATTAAATGTTAAAAACAGTAAAACAGACAATACTAAATAAATAACAATAAAAAAACTTCTGTAACTTATCATTAACTTTTAATTACCATTAACTTACTCTCTGCATAAAGATAAATAGTCATACTTTTAATAAAATATAAAAGTATTAAAAACCAAATGTAATTATCAAACCCTAAGTAGGTTAAAAGTAAAAAGGATAAAAACCACAAGGTGTGAGATACTAAATTTATTATATTGAATAATCCGAATTTTTCGTATGCTAAATAAAATGGGTGGGTTACATAATAAAAAATACTAAAGACAAATAATAAAAGTGTATAAGGTAGCATAGAAAAAACAGCATTTATTTTTGGATAGTTTTCTAAAAATTGTAATTTAAAAATTATTAAATAAAATAAATAAATAAGTAAAGATAAACCAAGGTAAATAAAAAGAGCTTTTGTTTTTACATTAACTGCTTTCTTAAAATTATTTTGTAATATAAATTTTTTTATAAGTGGGTGGTAAACAGCGTTTATTCCTGTACTTAATAGTAAAAAAATATTCCAAAGGTTAAGCATATAGCCAACTAGTACTAAGTTATCTTGAGAAGCATAAATTTTTGCTAAATTCATAAATCCTAATCCAGAAAGCCAGCCTAAAATACTTACCGAAAATAAGTTTAAAATACTCTTATATTCTTTTTTTGATAAAAAAGTAATTTTAAATTTTGTTAAATCTAATTTATAAATCTTTAATAATAGTAAAACCAAAACTAAGCCAGTTGCTTTACCTAAAAAAAATGCTAAAATTTTATTTTCTAATAATAAAACTAGCGTTATAATAACAATAAATGTAATAAAGTAAAAAGATTGAACTAAAAGTGCTTTATTATGTTTTTCAATAACCTTATAATAGTTTGTAAGGTAAACCATATAGCCATTTATAATCATACTTATAAAAACACTTACATAAACTAAAAGATTATCGATACCAAAGTATCTATAAAAATAAGTTTGAAAAAATAAAAAAAAAAGAATGTAGATTAGTACAATTAGAATTGATGTACTAATTAACTTATTAGAAATAACATTATAACTAGTAATATTTTTTGAATATATAATATTAGAATTGTTTAGAGGTAGAAATAAGCTCAAAAGTTGTTCTAGAGAAAGTAGTAGCAATATTATAACATACTGTTCCGAATAAATACCAACAGCAAAATATAACAAAATTAAATAGTTTAACCCTTTAGAAGCACCTGAAACAATAATATATTTAACAGAATTTAAAAAAAAAACTTTCATCTATAATTGCTTTATTATTCCATCAACAATTCTTCTAGTAGCCTTTCCATCAACAATACCAACAGACTTTAAAATATATTTTTGAATTTTTGTTAGATTAACTTCAATTTCATCAAATGTATCTATAAATAGTTCTCTTTTATAAAAATATTCAATAATATTGTTAGGGTATTTTTCTTCAAGCCCCTTAGATAAACCCCATCTTGGAGATTTAATTTTTTTATTTAAAAGCAAAGCATATACAAGAACAGAAGAAAAATGACTAATGACAAATTTAGAGTGATATATAAAGTTTTTGAAATCTACATCTTTAATAATTTGAATTTGGTATTCTTTAAAAAAATCTAAGAAATTACTAATATCTCTTCTTGGATGTAATTTAACTATTAATTTGAAATTCTTTTCATTTGTAATTGCTACTAAATCTTTTAAAAAGAGTATCCATTTTTGAGAATCCCAACCATGCACTTCTTCACTTAATCCATCATCAAAATAAGCTATATAATTATAGTTTGATAAATTTAATTCTTCTTTACAAAAATTAGCTTTTGGTTGTATTTCGCTATTATAAAAAGCATCTAATTCTGGGTTACCAACCACTTCAATTTTTTCTTTAGGAAACCCAAAATCTTCTACCATGACCTTTAAATCTGAAGGATAAAAAACAAATGATTTGTTAACTTCTAATTCAGAAGAATATTTTGGAAATTGTGTAAATTTTGTATGATCTACAATTGCTGTTTTAAAGAAATTAAAAGCTTTTGAAACACTATTAACTTCTATTAAATAATTATATAAAGCGTATTTATTTTTCTTGTTTAACTTAGAAAGTATTTTATTACCTCCTGATTTTTTTATATGGTTTTTTACTACTTGTATACTTTCTGAAGGTATTAACATACCATGACTTAGATGAAATATTTTAATATTTAAATCTTTACAAATTTGTACTATTGCTCTATCTATCATAAAAGATAAATTCAACATAATAATTGCAGTTGGATTTTCTTTTAAAATGATATTTCTAATTTTATTAGTTTTATAATAAGAAATATCTCTTAAATCCAATCCTTCAATAGAAGTTTCAATTTCATCAATTTCATGTATAAATGAAGTTGTGTGAAGAAGAAGCGTCGCAAATCCTTTTTGCTTAAATATTGGATCTAATCTTAGAAAATTTCTATATCCTTTATCCCAATTATCATAGTAAAGAATTTTTTTCATAAAATTTATTCATTTAAAATTTTAGAAACAAACTCTCTAAAAACACCTTCTCCACCTTTTTTTTCTAAATGAATAATGTTGTTTATATTTTTAATTTTAGGTAATGCATTACTTGGGCAAGCTGCAAAGCCGACAGCAGATAATAATTCAAAACAATTTATATCATCTCCAATATATGCTACTTCTTCTAAGGTAATATTTTCAGTTGCGCACATTAATTTTACAACCTCTAGTTTTCCTCCATGTTTTTTTCCTTGAAATAGATAATCAACTTTTAGCTTTTTTGCTCTGTTAGCTACAATATTTGTGTTTTCAGAAGTTACAATTCCTGTTTTAATACCATGTTCTCTTAAAAGCTGAAAAGCCATTCCATCATGCGTATTAAATTTTTTTAGTTCATCTCCATTCTCAGAGTAATACATACCAGCATCTGTAAGTACACCATCTACATCACTTACAACTAATTTTATGGTTTTTACTGAGTTATTATCTTTTAAAATAAATCTTTTCATTAAAGATTCTGCAACTATCCAATCTTCTATTTCATCAATTTCTACAGCAGTATATTCTGGCATTATAGAAATACCAATATTACCAGAAAGTCTATTTTTATTCTCTACAATATTTTTAACTTTATTTATATAAAAAGCACCATTTTCTAAAAGAAAACCATCAAAATCTTGTCTTCTTGGCCTATTGTTATAATCATAATTTTCTGGCACACCTTTAGAAGACCAAATAAACCTTTTGCTTTTTACACATGATAAAACTGAATCATAATTTTTTAAAATTGAAATTCCTTTTTCTAAATCTACATTTGTTAATAATGGTGTTGTTGCCTGAATTAAAATAAAATTTGTATCAAGAGAAATGTTATTATTAGAAATATATTCTAAAATAACACTTTCAGTAGATGAAGTATCTTCTGCATTAGCTTTATCTCTTTGATAAATTTTTACTTTATCAAAATTAAAAGATTTTACAATTTCTTCTATTTGTTTACTATCTGTGGCTATGACTACTTCATCAATTAATTTAGTTTCTACTGCAGCTTTTGTAGTCCAATAAACTAGTGGTTTACCACAAAAATCTTTTATGTTTTTAAGAGGAATAGATTTACTTCCTCCTCGTACAGGAATAAAAGCTAGAGTTTTCATTATTTTCGATACTTTAGTTTATCTCTTTGAACTTTTTCGATGTCTAATATTTCAGTATTTTTATAGGTAAGAGATTCGTAAGTTGCATTTAAATCTCTGCATAATTTTCTTAAACCTGTTGGTTCTAAAGAAGCTGCATGATCTGTACCTTTCCAAGTTCTATCTTTGGTAAAATGTCTTTCTACCCAAGTTGCACCTAATGCATATGCAGCATTATCAATCGCAATTCCTAAATGATGTCCAGAAAAACCAATATCTTTTACTCTGTTTTTATATTCACTCCTTAACCTTTCAATTTCTAATAGACAAACATTATTAAAAGGAACTGGATAACCTGACGTACAAGAATAGATTACCAATCTATTTTTTGCTTGATCTGTCTGTTCAAAAAATTCTACAATTTTCTTTTCTTCATCTTGAGTTGTCATTCCAAAAGAAAGATGAACTTCTCCATTAAAATCATCTCTAAGTACTTTTAACATTTCAAAATGATTGTTACATGCAGAGGGCACTTTTAATAATCCTGGATTAAACGTTATCATTTCCTTTGCTGAGGTAACATCCCATACAGAAGTTGAATATTCTAAATCAATAGTATCACAATATTCCTTTAATTTTTTATGTTGATCTACAGAAAACTCAAGAAACTCTCTGTGTTCTCCATATGTATCTCCATAAGAATTAGATTGGTTTGGATGAGGTGCATTATATTGATCTTCAGTTAATAATTCTTTATTATTCCTTTTTTGAAATTTAGCCACATCAGCACCACAATCCTTTGCCAACCTTAAAAGTTCTATAGCATTATCAAATTCTCCTTTATGATTGCAACCAATTTCTGCAATTACTTTTGGTTTTTTATATTTCATTTTTTTATTAAATGTATTTTAAAAACATTATTAATTAATTTTACTTGAAAAAATTAACGGTTTTAAATTCTCTTAATTTTTTATCTTTTTCAGAAACAATAATTTTATCATTTTTTAATTTCCAATCAATCTCAAGGTTTTTGTCGTTAAAAATAACTCCTGTTTCTGATTCTTTATTATAATAGTTATCGCATTTGTAACTTACAATTGTATTTTCTTCTAAACTTGAAAAACCATGTAAAAAACCTCTTGGTACAAATAATTGTTTTCTATTTATATCACTAAGTTCAATTGAAAAAGATTTACCAAAAGTCGATGAATTTTCTCTAACATCAACAACAACATCTAAAATTTTTCCTTTAATAACACTTATTAATTTAGCTTGTGCAAATTTACCTTTTTGCATATGCAAACCTCTAACAACTCCTAGTTTTGAAACTGAAACATTATCTTGAACAAAAGTAGTATCAATTCCTGTTTTTTCTAAAAATAAATTTTGATTAAAACTCTCATAAAAGCAACCTCTTTCATCTTGAAAAATTTTAAACTCAATTACAAAACAACCTTCTAAATATGTTTTTTTTATTTTCATAAAATATCTAAAAGATTATTACCATAACCACTTTTCAATAATGGTTCAGCTAATTTTTTTAAATGACTTTTATTTATAAATCCACTTCTAAAAGCGGCTTCTTCTATAGAACCTATTTTTAAACCCTGTCTTTCTTCTATTACCTCAACAAAATTACTTGCTTTCATTAAACTCTTTATGGTACCAGTATCTAACCACGCAATTCCTCTATCTAAAATAGAAACTGATAATTTATTTTCCTCTAAATAAGCTTTATTTATATCTGTTATTTCTAACTCTCCCCTTTTACTTGGTCTTATATTTTTTGCTTTATCAATAACTGAATTATCATAAAAATAAATACCTGGGACAGCAAAATTAGATTTTGGATGTTTTGGTTTTTCTTCTATGGACAATACTTTCTGTGAATCATCAAAATCTACTACTCCATAACGTTCTGGATCATTTACATGATAAGCATAGATAATACCTCCATTAGGATTTGTATTAGATTGTAATAAGTTAGATAAGCCTGTACCATAAAAAATATTATCACCTAAAATTAATGCAACAGAATCTTTACCAATAAATTTTTCTCCAATTAAAAAAGCCTCTGCTAATCCATTTGGATTTTCTTGAACTTCGTATTGAAAATTACAACCTATTTGAGAACCATCTCCTAATAACTTTTTAAAAAGATGCTGATCTTGAGGAGTTGATATAATTAGAATTTCATTAATCCCAGCAGAAATTAAAGTTGAAATTGGATAATAAATCATTGGTTTATCGTAAACAGGCATTAATTGCTTACTTACAGATATTGTAAGAGGATGTAATCTTGTGCCTGAACCACCTGCTAAAACTATCCCTTTCATAAATTATACTTTTTTAAATACCAATTTACGGTTTTATAAATACCAGATTCAAAGTTTTCTTTTGCTTTCCAACCTAATTCACTTTCAATTTTTGAAGCATCAATTGCATATCTAAAATCATGACCAGGTCTATCTTTTACAAATGTAATTTGATCTTTGTATGAATTTTGTTTTGGATATACTTCGTCTAAAACTTCACAAATTCTGTTTGCAACATATAAATTATCTCTTTCATTATTACCACCTATATTATAGGTTTCACCTACTTTTCCTTTTTTATATACCATTTCAATTCCTTCACAGTGATCTAAAACATATAACCAATCTCTAATATTTTTTCCATCTCCATAAATAGGTATATTTTTTCCAAAAATAGCTTTTCTGATAATAGTAGGTATTAATTTCTCATCATGTTGATTAGGTCCATAATTATTGGAGCAATTTGTTGTTACTACATTTAAACCATACGTATGATAATAACTTCTTACCAAAAAGTCTGAAGAAGCTTTTGAAGCACTATATGGACTATTTGGTGCATATGGGGTCTGTTCTTTAAACAAACCTGTTTCTCCTAATGTACCATAAACCTCATCTGTAGAGATATGATGAAACCGATTTTTATTTGTTTTTCCGTCTTCTAGCCAACAATTTTTAGCGCATTCTAAAAGTGTAAATGTTCCTAAAATATTTGTTTTTATAAATTCATCAGGACTTTTAATAGAATTATCTACATGAGACTCTGCTGCAAAATGTATAACACCATCAAATTGATACTTTTCAAAAAGATTTTCTATTAATATTTTATCACAAATATTACCATGTACAAAATGATACCTAGAATTATTTTCTACTTCCTTTAAGTTTTTTAGGTCACCTGCATAAGTTAAAGCATCAATATTAACAATTGAATAATCCTTATTCTTTTTTAAAAAAAAAGAAATATAATTTGATCCAATAAAACCTGCACCTCCAGTAACAAGAAGAGTTTTCATTTTTAATTCTTCTTATAATTATCTAAAAATTTGTTTAGTTTTAAGAGTAATAAAAAGACAATCATTAAAGCAGCAGATAAAGCTCCTAAAATAAAAGTGTAGTTCTTTGTTACTCCTTTAATTTCATAACCAACAGGCTGAAAATTAGAAATTACGTTGATAACTTCAAATTCTGCTGCTTTTTGATCTGCTAAATCTTTTAAGTCTGAGTTTATTCTTCTGTTCGTTTCAAATAATTCAAGCTCTTTCGTTGTTCTTTTCTCTCCTCCTAAATCTATACTTGTCCCTGTAGACTGTTTTTTAGCTTCTTCAATCATAACAGTCATATAAACTTTTCTTAATGAATCTATTTGGGCTAAATTCTCTCTGTAAACAGAATCTGTTCTGTTTAAGTTTTCATTGGTAAGTTCTTTTAATCTCTTAAAATATTTATTTTCTACGATAGAAGAAATTATTTTATTTTCTAACTTTTTAAAAACGTTATTCTTTTCAGATATTACTTGTACTTTATGAATTTTATAGTCATAATTTGAAAAAGATGCTTTAAATTCTTCAAATGAATAGCTACTAACGGTTGCAGTATCTACTTCTGTTATAAATTCATCATACCCATTAATAATATCATTATCATTTACAATAGGTTCTACAGTAAACTTTTTTAATGATGCTGCTTCTTCTTTACTTAAGTTAAAAGTATTAACAAGACCAATAGTATCTTTTTGTTTTACAAGATCATTATAAAACTGAATATTATTGTACAATTGCATTACACTTTTAAAGTTAGGTTCTAATAATAAATCTGAACCATATTTTTCAGGTGAATTAGATTGTAGTAAAAATCCACAAACTGCACCAAAAATCGTAGCAAGACCAATTTTAATAATATTCTTTTTTAAGAATAGTAATATTTCTATTAAAAAATCAAAAATGCCTTTAAATATACTTCCAATGAAGTTGAAAAACTTTGAAAATCCTTTTCCAATAATAATAAACAAAGAGCCTAAATCTACCTCTTCTTCATTATTTTGTTGTTTCTGGTTAGTTGACATATAATTTTAACTGTTAAAAATTTGTTCTAATATTTTTTGAGTAATCGCATAAGTTGGCACAACTCCTGTCATTCCTAAACCTCCTGATGCTAATGTTGCTCCTGTTTCTAAAGGATTATCAGAGGCATAATAAGCATATCTTACTTTTACATCTTTAGAAATATTATCTCTAATTCTAGATGCAGATTGAATTGCTTTTTGATAATGAGCTCCCTCCATTTCTAAGCCAATTACATTCCAAGTAGAATCATGAAAAAACTTTAGTAAATCTTTGTTTTGTAAAGATGTTCCTAAAACTGATACCATTGATCCATCAAAAACTTTTACTCCAAATCCTTCTAAATCTTCTTTTTTTAATTCATTTTCAAAAGGATAATTGTCTGCTGTTCCTTCGAAAATATGGGCATTAGGTATCATTATATCTCCTTTGCCTCCTTCTAAAATCCCTGCTTTACCCATAATTGAGACAGACTTTACATCTAAATGAACATTTTTACTTTCGCCAATATAAGGCTTAAGTAATTCATCCATAGTTTCATAAGCTTGTTCTCCAAAAGCATAATCCATAACAATAATTACAGGATTTTCTTCTGTGTTTTCTCTTTTTTCAAACGATAGAATATCGAAGTTTATTTTATTAGTATCTATTATTTGTACATCTATGTTTGTACCTGAATTATCATCAACAAAGATTAATCCATTTCTTAAGGCAAAATCCTTAACTTTTTCTTGTAAATCTTTACTTTTTTTATCGCTTAGCAATTGAAATAAATCAAATTCTTTTTTTGAAATACTATCTTTTTGAAGCGCATTCTTTGCATAGATAGAGTTTAAAACACTATGCATATTAGCACTAATTATATGAATTGGTCTTTCTAATAGATTATAATGATTTAATACATTTTTTATTTCATTAGCCCAAATTTCACCATAAATGTGATGTCCAATTTCTTCTACTAAAACCGAACTAAAAGTAATGGTTCTTTTTTTACTTTCTAATACTTCATATATAGCTAATTTACCTAACCAATAAATGAGTTTAAAAAATTTATGAGGATTTTTTTCAGTAGAAAACACTTTGTAAGCTGCAAGAACTTCGTTAAATGTTCTTCCTAATATATTACCTAAATGAACTATAAGTACTTCTTTTTCTTTCTCAGAAATTACTTTATCATGTAAAATAACATCTTCTAAATGTTTCCATTCTCTAGTAAAATTTTCACCTTCATTTATAGTAACTCTATTTTGAATTTTATGAGATTCTATAAATAAAAAAGTCAAATGTGTAAGTATATCATAGATTTCAGATCTCCCTCTTGTAATCTCAATATTCATTTGATCTTTATCTATTCTATAACAATTTCTTCTTCTTTTGGGAGGAATTATAGGTTTAAAGTGAGAATTTTTATAGCCTTCATCAGCAGTTAAATTAATAAACTGACATTCTTCTATGCCTTCAGGTAATCTTTCTATGACATAAATTAATCCATTTAATTCTACTCTTTCTTCTGCAATAGAGCCATAAATTTCTGGGCGTAAAAGCAAAAGCGACTTCCTTAAAGTTTCACCAGAAACACCCATAGGTTTGTAAAAGCCTCTACTAAATAAGTGTCTCATAGAAATATATAATTTTTCTATGGCATTTGTAGATTCTTGGGCTCTAGTTCTATCTATGTTTTTTACTTGTTGCATTTATTTTTTTGATAAGCAAATATAGAATTATTTAGAGGATAAAATTCTATTGTACTCTTTTGTGTTCTTCAATAATTTTACTGCTTCTATGATGGTTTTGTCATTTTTTAAATCATCTATAAAAACACCCTCTTTATAAAAATATTTTAATATTATTTCATCAATAATTTCTTCTTCTATTTCTTCTTTATTTTTTGAAATTTCATCAACTTTTTGTTTGTATAACTCTTCTTGTATTTTATTAAGTTCTTTACTTATATTTTGATTTTGTGCATAATTAAATGCTTCTTTAAAAAGCTTTTCTTGTTGAGTTACAAAAGTGGTATCTTTTTCTAGATATTGTATAAAGTCTTTAAAAATAGTTGATGTAATATTTAAATCTTCAAGTTTTTCAACTTTCTGATTATTATGATAATAATCTGTTGCAAAATTAAAAATAGCCTTAGATTGAAATAATTCTTTGGTTAAATCTGTTTTATCTAAAGAGTTTGTCTTTACATCTGGTAAAATACCTCCACCATCATAAACTATTCTTCCATTTTGAGTCTTAAATTTATTAATTATTTTATCTGAAAACTTAGGCACTTTACCTGTTTTAAGATCTCTATTTGTATAATCTAATTCTTGAATACACCTTCCACTTGGTGTATAATATTTAGAAATTGTCAATTTTAATTGAGTCCCATAGGTTAATTCTTTTTGACGCTGAACTAAGCCCTTACCAAAAGAACGTTCACCTAAAATTACAGCTCTATCATAATCTTGTAAAGACCCAGCAACAATTTCAGACGCAGATGCAGAACTACCATTAATTAAAACTGTTATTGGAATTTCTAAATCTAAAGGTTCATTACTACCTCTGTAAGTATTACTCCATTTTTTTATTTTAGCTTTAGTAGTAACTATAGTTTTACCTTTTGGAATAAAAAAGTTAGAAATATTAATAGCTTCTAAAAGAGAACCACCTGGGTTTGAACGCAAATCAAAAACTAATTTTTGCATCCCTTCAGACTTTAATTTCCTAAATGCTTTTTTAACTTCTGATGATGCTTTATTATTAAATCTTGTTAGAACAATATAACCAGTTTCTTCATCTATCATTTTGGTAAAAGGAACAGGATTTACCTCTATTTTTTCTCTAGTTATTTCTTTTTTTAAGACTTTTCCTTGCCTTTCAATTTCAACTGAAATCTTACTATTTGGTGTTCCTTTTAAATACATAGAAAGTTGTTCTCTTTCCATGTTTAATAATGATTGCCCATCAACAGATGTAATAATATCACCAGGTTTTAAATCTGCTTTATCTGCTGCGTAACCTTGATATATCTCTTTAATTTGTATGCCTTTATCTAAATAATAAACTGAAACTCCTATACCTCCATATTGTCCTTCTCTTCTAATTTTAGCATCCTCTACATCCTGTTCATTGTAAAAATTTGTGTATGGATCTAAATCTTTTAAGGTATTTTTTATAGCTCTGTCTGTTAAATCTGCAGGGTTAATTTCATCAACATAATACATATTTAACTCTTTAAAAAGAGAGTTATATATTTCAATTTGTTTAGCAACCTCAAAGAAATTAGACTTAAAAGAATAACTTAAAAACATTGTTGCTGCAACTACAACTAAAATTGTTTTGTTTGAAAATTTAAACTTCATCTTTTTGCCTATTTTTTAGTTTTTTCAATAAATAACTCAAGCAGCTTTTTCGTTTTAAAATATAGCTCTTGGTAACTCATTTCTTCTCTACCAATATACGAAATCATAAAAACATAAGGTTTATCTACTTTATCGTAAACGATATTTTTTTGTAAACGATACGTTTCTCTCATTAATCTTTTAATTCGATTTCTGCTTACAGCTAATTTAAAATTTCTTTTAGGAACAGAGAATCCAACCTGACAAGGAAAATCAGAAGTGTGCTGAACTTGTAAAAAAACCATTCTAAAAGGAAAAACCTTTATAGATTTTCCTTCAGCATAAAGCTGTTCAATAAGCTTTTTGCTTTTTAATCGTTCTTTTTTTCCTAAAGTAAACTTCATTGATACAAACTTAAATGAAATCAATAACTTTTATAGAATAACTTTATACGAAATTTTAATTATTTGTATTTTTAAAATTGAAAATACACTTGTTTTATATTAAACAAATAATTGTATTTTTGTTTAAAATTACACATTTAAAATAATTAAGTAGATTTATATGAAGCCAGACTTATTTCAAGCACCAGACTATTACAATATAGATGATTTATTAAGTGATGAACATAAATTAGTACGAGAAGCTGCTCGTGATTGGGTAAAACGTGATGTATCTCCAATTATTGAAGAATATGCTCAAAAAGCTGAATTTCCTCATCAAATTATTAATGGTTTAGCAGAAATTGGTGCTTTTGGTCCTTACATTTCTGAAGAATATGGTGGTGCTGGCTTAGATCAAATTTCTTATGGGTTAATTATGCAAGAAATAGAACGTGGAGATTCTGGTGTTCGTTCTACTGCATCTGTACAATCTTCTCTAGTTATGTATCCTATTTATAAATATGGAACAGAAGAACAACGTAAAAAATACTTACCAAAATTAGCTTCTGGAGAATGGATGGGTTGCTTTGGATTAACTGAACCCAATCATGGTTCAAATCCTGGAGGAATGGAAACTAACTTTAAAGATAAAGGTGATCACTATTTATTAAATGGAGCAAAAATGTGGATTTCAAATGCTCCTTTTGCACAAGTTGCTGTAGTTTGGGCTAAGAATGAAGAAGGAAGAATTCACGGTTTAATCGTAGAACGTGGTATGGAAGGATTTTCTACACCAGAAACTCACAATAAATGGTCTTTACGTGCTTCTGCAACTGGTGAATTAATTTTTGATAATGTTAAGGTACCAAAAGAAAATTTATTACCTAATAAATCTGGTCTTGGAGCCCCTTTAGGTTGTTTAGATTCTGCACGTTATGGAATTTCTTGGGGTGCTATTGGTGCTGCAATGGATTGTTATGATACTGCTTTACGTTATGTAAAAGAACGTGAACAATTTGGTAAACCTATTGGTCAATTTCAATTGCAACAAAAAAAGTTAGCAGAAATGATTACAGAAATTACTAAAGCTCAATTATTAGCATGGAGATTAGGAACATTAAAGAATGAAGGAAAAGCTACTTCTGCTCAAATTTCTATGGCTAAACGAAACAATGTAGATATGGCTATAAAAATTGCACGTGAAGCAAGACAAATGTTAGGTGGTATGGGTATTACTGGAGAATATTCTATAATGCGTCATATGATGAATCTTGAAAGTGTAATTACCTATGAAGGTACACATGATATACATTTACTAATAACAGGGTTAGATGTAACTGGATTGAATGCTTTTAAATAAATCTTAAGAAGCAGATTCTAATAAAATTTTTGGGCATCTTTTACAATTGATGCCCTTTTTTTTATACTTATTACAACACTTACTTTTAGGCTTTAAGCAATTGGTTAAACATGAAGAATCACAAACTGCTGTTGTTTGTAATTGTGTAACTTTTGTAGTCTCTTTCTGATAAAAAACAATCATTTGCTATACTATTGCTGCAAAGATAATTGTTTATTTAGAATAAATAAAAATAATGAATGTTAAAATTTAATCAGTTTTATAAAAAGTTCTTTCCCTTTTCTACTGGGTTCAGAATTATAACATTTTTCGAAAATGTTTATTTTAAAAAGTTTCTTAAAATAAAGTAAATATTCTTGTTTAGAGCCACCAAAAGGAGGTCTGTTTTTGTATAGAGGTGCATCAAATAATACACCTACTAATTTTCCATTTATTTCTAATAAGTTATACATTTTAGAAACATAATCTTTTCTCAAAGAAGGGTGTATAGCACAAAAGAAAGTCTGTTCTACAATTAAATCAAATGTATCATTTACATTAAAAAAATCACCTAAAATTAATTGTGAATCTGGAAAATTTGGAACTCTCTTTTTGATATTGTTTAAAGCAGTTTTTGATAAATCAACAACAAATACATTCTTAAACCCTAAATTAAACAAATACTCAGCTTCATAAGAATTACCTCCACCAGGAATCAAAATTTTAAGATCTTTATTATTGAGTTGATGAAAATAGACCTTTAAAGGAGAAGAAACTTTACCTAAATCCCAACCTATATCTTGGTTTTGATAACGATTATCCCAAGATTTTTCAGATAAATCTATACTAGACATTTAGTATTTTTTGCTTTAAATCTGTTTTAGATATTAAACCTGCTTGTTTCCAAACTTGTTTCCCATTTTTAAATAAGACAAAAGTTGGCACGCCTCTAACTTGAAACTTACTAGCTATTGCAGCATTTTTATCTACATCAACTTTTAAAATAATAACTTTATCTCCTAACTCATCTTTAACTTGCTTTAATATTGGAGACATGGTTTGGCAAGGACCACACCAAGTTGCAAAAAAGTCTATTAAAACAGGTTTGTCTTGATTTATAAATTCTAAAAACTTACTCATAATTTTATTTTAAAAATACCAAAAAACTATGAAATCAATTAATAGTTAAGCTTTCTTAATAGAGTCAGAAATAACACTAACTGTTAAAAGAAACACTAAAAATACAACTACAGCAACTGCACTTAATATAGGGCTAAACACTAAAAGTAAATTAACTAGGCTCATAATATAAATTTTAAATAAAGTTACTATTTAAAAAATCTATATTATATGATAAAAATCAAGTTTTAAAAATTTACATTTAATATATCTCCACTTAACTGAAGTAATTGAAGTTCTATTAGTTTAGCATCAAACTTTGCATTGTTTAAAGCAGTTTTAGCATTAATAAGGTTTATTTGTGCTTGTCTAAACTCTACAGAAGTTATTTGTCCAAGGTTAAAACGTTCTTGTGTTCTATCGAAATTATTTTGATTACTTAGTACATTTTGCTCTTGCGCTTTTAATATAAACAATTGATTATTATAATTTTCCCAAGTGTTTTTTAGATTGTTTTTAATGGTAACTTTTTGTTGCTCTAAAGCAATTTGTTGGTTATCTAAAGCAATTTTTGCATTGGCTACCCTAGTTTTTCTTGTACCACCATCAAAAATATTCCAAGTTAAATTTAAGCCTGCATTTAAACCATCTGAAGTAATTAATTTAGCACCAAATGGGTTAATTAAATTCTCATTTTCTGTTCTATTAAAACCATATGAAGCATTAAAGTTTAATGTTGGGAAATAGTTAGACGTATTTACTTTTATATTAAATTCACTAATTGCTATATTTTTTTCATTTTGCTTTAATAATGAATTATTTGCAATGGTTTTTTGCTCAAGTTCTTCTAGGTTTAGTAGCTTATTATATTCAACTACGGTTTCTACATTGTAATTTGTTTCTTTATCTACACCTAAAACTACATTTAAACCTCTTTTCGAATTACTAAGTTGCTGTTTAGCTGATATATAAGTAATACTATCATTATTTACATCTACTTGTGCATTTAATAATTCTAGTTTAGTAGATTGTCCATAATCATATTGATATTTAGCACGTTTTAATCTTCTTTTAGAAATACTTAAAGCTTCTTTTAAGTTATTTGCATTTTCTGATAATCTAGCAATTTGAAAGTAAATTGTAAAGAGTTGTAAGTAGGTGTTTTCTATAGTTTCTCTAGCTTGTAGCTCTGTTAAATTATAAGTTTCTTTTAATTGTTTATAATTATATTTTCTTCCTAAACCATCAAAAATGGTATAATTAACACCTAAAGAAGCATTATAGTTTTTAGATACAACACCATTTCCAGAAATTTCAGAATCGTTACCAGTATTTCTATCTGTAAACGTTAAACTCTGGTTGTTTCTTTGATATGTGGCACCTGAATTTAAAGTTGCTGTTGGTAAAAAACCTGTGTTTAAAATATCGCTATTATTTTTAGCAATTTCTAAATTATTATTGGCAATTTTAATTCCAAAATTATTTTTTAACGTTATTGCTAAAGCTTCTTTTTTTGTAAGTATTTCTTGAGAAAAACTATAAAATGTCGATAAAAAAACGACAACAAATGTGAGTTTATTATATTTCATTTTCATCGTATTTAGAATCTATAACTGCTCTTTCTACTTCTTCTTTTGTAACATTGTTACCTGTAATTAACCACTTAATTTTTACCTTAAAAAAGTTTGAACTTGATAGTAATAATGGTAATACTAATAATGTTAATAAAGTTGCAATTGCAATACCATAAGCAATAGAAATAGCCATAGGAATTAAAAATTGAGCTTGTCTACTTTTTTCAAAAATTAAGGGTGCTAAACCTGCGATTGTAGTTAATGATGTTAAGAATATAGCTCTAAATCTAGATCTTCCTGCAGCTATAAGTGCATCATCATATTTCATGCCTTCTTTTAGATAATTATTAAACTTACCTATCAATACTAAACCATCATTTACCATAATTCCTATAAGTGCAATAATACCTAAGAAGGATAAAATTCCGATGGCAAAATCATGAATAAAATGACCCCAAACTACACCAATCATACTAAAAGGAATTAATATTATAAGTAAAAATGGTTGTGAGTAAGACCTAAATGTAAATGCAATCACTATATAAATTAGTCCTAAAATGATTAAGGATACTCCGTTTGCTGAGTCTGTTGTCTTTTTACGCTCTCTATTTTGACCTTCGTAAATTGGAGTTACAGAAGTATATTTAGACAATATTTCTGGCATAATATTAGACTTAATATCATCTAATATTTCTGTTGCACTACCTTTTACTTCTTTTAAATCTGCTGTAATTTGTATTTCTCGTTTTCCTTCTAAATGATTTATAGCAATATCACCTCTTTCAATAGTATAATCTGCAATTTCAGAGAGTGGAATTCGTGTTCCATTTGGAGCAATAATTCGCATATCATCTAAATCTTTTATAGAAGATCTATCTTTTCTATTATAACGAACCCAAACTTTAATTTCATCTTGACCTCTTTGAAAACGTTGTGCCTGAAAACCAAAAAATCCATAACGTACTTGTTGCATTACAGACTGTAAATTTAAGCCCAACAAATAAGCATTATCCTTTAATTTTATTCTAACTTCTTTAATACCTGCAGGATCATTATCTGTTACATCTTTTAATAATGGATTATTCTCTAAAGCAGTTTTTAACTCTTCTTTTACTGCTTTTAATTCAGTAATATTATTCCCTAATAATGAGATAGCTACTGGGCTTCCTCCAAAATTTCCTCCAGAACCAAAAACCAAACTTTCTGCTTCATAGACCTTACCTACTTTTTCTCTAATTGAATTTGTAATTTCTGGGGATGAAAAATCACGAGCTTCACCAGGCAAAAGGTTTACAGTTAAAGTAGCATTTGCACTTCCAGGGCCAACCCTTCTAATCACATTTTCTACTACTTGTAAATTATCTGTCTGTTTAGCTGTATACTCGTCATTTACTAACCAAACTTTATCCTCTATTGAAGATATAATTGAGTCTGTAATTTTTTCGTTAGTTCCTTGTGGCATGGTTAAGGTAATCTGAACCCTATCACTGGCAATTCTAGGGAAAAATGAAGTTCTAACAATACCACCACCAATTGCCATAAAGCTAAAAATTAAAATAGCTACAGGAATACAAAAAGAAAAGAACCTATGTTTTAATGTAAAACTTAAAAGAGGTACATAATATTTATCTCTAAATTTAGATAAACCTTGATCTGCTGCTTTATTTATTTTTTTAAAAAAAGCATCTATTACATTGGTCTTTTTCTCTTCTCCATTTTCTAATCTTTTTCTATCTAAAGCTTTAGAATGAGCAATATGAGCAGGTAAAATAATAAGTGCTTCTATTAATGAAACACTTAAGGTTAACAATACAATTGTAGAAACTTCTCCAAAAAAACTACCTATTCTACCATCAAGAAAAAAGAATGTAGAAAATGCAATAATAGTGGTTAAAATTGCAGAAATAATGGGTGGAATAACCTCCATAGTTCCATCTATAGCTGCTTTTATTTTAGATTTTCCTAAATCGTAATAATGATGATAAATATTTTCTCCAATTACAATTCCATCATCTACCAAAATACCTATTACTATGATCATTCCAAATAATGATAAAACATTAATGGTAACATCAAATTGAGAAGCAAAAACAAACATACCTAAGAAAGCTACAGGTAATCCAAAAGCAACCCAAATAGCTAATCTTAAGTTTAAAAATAATGCTAAAAAGAACAATACTAATAAAATACCTACCGCCCCATTTTCTATTAATAATTGTGTTCTTCCTTTTAGTGTAGTAGAAGAATCACTAGAAACATTTAATTGTATGTTTTGCTGCTTTTGATTGTATTCGTAAATGTATTCTTTTACTTTATCTGCTGTTGAAATTAAGTCTTCGCTATTGGTATTATTAATAGTTATGTTAATTGCTAAATTTCCATTAAAGTACAACCTGTCTGGATTTTCTGACCATACATCATTAACATTAGCAATATCTTTTAAACGAATAATCGTTCCATTTTGCTGAGTTCTAACTATTAAATTTTGAAGCTCAACTCCATAATAAGATTTGTTTCTAGCTCTAATTAAATAATCTTCTTGATTTGTTTTAATATTACCCCCAGTTACTAAAATATTAGCGTTTCTAACAGCATTTGCAACTTCTGTAAATGATAAATTGTAAGCTCTTAAATCATTTTCTCTAACCGCAATTTCTATTTCTTCTTCTGGAAAACCAGAAATAACTATTTGAGAAATACCTTCTATACCACGAATATCGTTTTCTATATTTCTGGCATATTGTTTTAATGCTTTTAAAGAAACATTTTCTCCACTAACAGAAAAACTTATAGTAGGTCTTATACTTTCTACTTTTGCGATTACTGGTGGTTCCATTCCAGAAGGAAATGAAGGCACTCTATCTACAGCATTTTTAACATCAGATAAAACAACATCAATATTTTTACCTTTTTCTACTTCTACATTTACAACTGCAGAGTTTTCTCTTGAGATAGATGTTACTCTATCTACACCAACAATTCCTTTTAAATTATCTTCTATTTTTAAAACTACACCTTCTTCCATTTCTGCAGGTGAAGCTCCAGGATAAGTTAGACTAATATTAATTAGTTGTGAGTCTACTAATGGAAAAAAGGAAGACTTCATTTTTAAAGCTCCAATTATTCCAAATACAAAAAATGCAATAATTACTACATTAACTGCAACAGGATATTTTATAAAGTAACTTATGATTTTTCTCATCTTACAATTACTTTTTATTGATTTTTACAATCATACCATCAAATGCGCCTGGTAAAGGTTGAGATAAAATTTTTGCTCCATTTTCTAAACCTTTAATCACTGCACTTTCTGAACCAAAATAAACTGCATTCACAGCTTGTAATTTTAAAATACTATCATTTTTAACAGTATATACTGCTTTATTATCGACTAATAATTTTCTAGAAATTTCTATTGCATCATCAATTGATTTTGCTTTTAAGTTAGCTTCTAAAAACATTCCTTCTTTTAAGTCTGGATGTTTTACTTCTATAAATGCAGAAATAGTTTGAGATACTTGGTCTATTTTAGCATTTACTCTTGCAACTTTACCAGTATAAATAGTAGTATTATTTGAACTAGATAATTGTACAGTATTTCCTACTTTAAGTAAGTCTGCAAATTCTGCATTAATTGAAACTTCTAATTCATAAACACTTGTATCTATAAACTCACCTAATCTTTGACCAGATCTTACTAAAGAACCAGAAGTAACTAAAGCTTCTGTTAAAACACCAGTAAAAGGCGCCTTAATTTGATGTTTGGCAAGTCTTACTTCTAAATTTTTTACATTGTAATAAGCTGTTAAAATACCTCTACCAGAAATAAAATACTTTTCTTTATCTGATGAAAATTCTGGTAATTTTGGTACTGATTTTTTAAAATCGAAACTTTTTAAATAGCTTTCCCATTTTGTAAACTCAGAAGCATAATCTAAACGAATATCAGGTAAAATAGAAGTAATTAAATTATATAGATTACTTTTTTGAGATTGTATACTGGCTCTAAATTCTTCACTATTAATACTTAATAAAGTTTCACCTTTATAATATTTTGTACCAGGTTTAAATAGTTTATTAGATGTATGTAAAACTCCTTGAACCTCAGAAAAAATATCTATTTTATGTTTAGCTACTAAATTACCATTAGCAGACAACATAATTGGTACAGATTGGTTTTCTACATTACTTACAAAAACCGTATTTATAATTTTTTTAAACTTTGGTTTTGGTTTTTGATTATTATCTATAAAATACTTTCCTAAAAAAATTGCTCCTGCAATTAGTAAAACACCTAGAATTCCTAGAATTATTTTTCTCATAATTGGTTAGTTATAATACCTTTAAGTTTAATTTGGTAAAGGATTTTTATGAGGTGCAAAGATACTTTTAACATTTTCAAATGACTTTTTTATGTAACATTACTTTGTTAAAGAAAAGTTATAATTAACATTTTAAATATCCTTTTTTAATAAATGCGTAATTTTACGTTTGATTAAAACAAAATCATTAAAAATCTATTGAATTTCTCTTCTAATTCAAATACAGCATTATTTTTTTCTTCTATTGATGAAATTTCTAACGAAATTTGGACTCAACTAGAATGTGAAAATAATTTATATTTTCATAGAGATTTTTTAAAATCAATAGAAATAAATCATTCTGAAATTAATTTTTACTATATAATTTTAGTAGATAATTCTAATAAACCAATAGCTTTAGCTTCGATTCAAATAGTAGATTTTTACTTAGATACAGTAAAAACTAATTTTGAAGATTTTATAAGAAAAATAAAAAATCTATTAAGAAAACTACACATATTACCAAATAAAAAAGCTTTAAAACTACTTATATCTGGTAATACATTTGTAAGTGGTGAGCATGGTATTTTTATAACACATAGTCAAGATAAAAAACAAGTTATTAAAAACCTTGCTAAAGCTATTTTACATTTCGTAAACTCAAATAATAGTATAAATATTGACGCCTTTTTACTAAAAGATTTTGTAAATGAATCTTTATTTATAACAGATGAATTAAAGAACTACAACTACCATCCATTTTCTGTAGAACCAAATATGATTTTAGAAATAAATGAAGATTGGATCTCTTTTGAAGATTACTTAAATGCAATAAAAACTAAATTTAGAGTAAAGGCAAAAAAAGCATTACAATTAAGTAAAGACATTATTATTAAAGAAGTTAACGATCATAACATTGAGAATAAATTACCTCAAATGACTGCTCTTTATAAGAAAGTTGTAAATAATGCAGATTTTAATTTGAGCCATTTTAATCTAGAAAGTTATAAAACATTAAAAAGTGCTTTTGGAGAAAAATACATTCTTAAAACCTATGAATTAGATGGTAAAATTGTTGGTTTTATGTCTGGTATGATTAATCAAAACTCTCTAGATGCACATTTTGTAGGTTTAGATTATAGTTTAAATAGACAATATGCTATTTATCAAAGAATGTTGTATGACTATATTCAAATTGCTATTGCAAAAAAATTAAAAACTTTAAATTTTGGAAGAACTGCAAGTGAAATTAAAAGTTCTGTTGGGGCAAAACCTCAAGATTTAACAATGTATTTAAGACATAAAAAAGGTATAACAAATAAAATAGTAAAACTGTTTTTACAATACATACAACCATCTCCTTTTAGACAACATTTCCCCTTTAAAAATATCAAAAATGAATAATACTAAAGAACTTATAGCTCTTTTAAATTTAGATAAATTAGATAACCATACATTTTCTGGAACTAGTGTTACTATTGGTAGTGCTATTGTTTTTGGAGGTCAAGTACTTGCACAAGCTATTAATGCAGCTTACAGAACTGTTCCAGAAAATAGATTTCTGCACTCTTTACATTCTTATTTTTTAGAAGCAGGTGATTTAACTTTACCCATTCAATATAAGGTAGATGAAATGAGAAATGGTGGTAGTTTTTCTACTAGAAGAGTTACTGCTTCTCAAAACCAAAAAACCATATTTATTTTAGCAGCTTCGTTTCATAAAAAAGAAAAAGGTTTTGAACATCAAACACAAATGGAATCGAACTTAAAACAGCCAGAAGAACTGTTAAGTTGGGTAGATATGGTTGATAAATTCGGAGCTGTTTTACCTAAATCTATAAAGTCTTTTTTAAGTATTAAAAGACCTGTAGATTTTAAACCTGTAGAAGTTAAAAACCCTTTAAAACCAGAAAACAAAAAACCAATAGAACATATTTGGTTTAAATTAAAAGGAGAGATTCCTGAAATGGATACTGCTTTAAAGCATCAGATTCTTACCTATATTTCTGATTATAATGTTTTAAATGCAGCTTTTAATCCTAATGGAAAAGAATATAGTTTTGCGAATACAATGACTGCTAGTTTAGACCACTCTATGTGGTTTTTTAGAGACTTTGATTTTAATGACTGGATGTTATTTTCTGCAGAATCTCCAAATACATTTGGAGCAAGAGGTTTAGTAAAAGGTAATATATTTACTAGAGAAGGTAAACTTGTAGCCTCATTTTCTCAAGAAGGATTAATGAGACCAATTAACAAATAAAATATTATAACATGAATCCATTTATTTACGTAATAACCACAAATGGTGTCTTATTTTTATTGAGTATTATGTTTTGGAAATTTCCACCAAAAAAAATAAATAATTTATATGGTTATAGAACTCATAAAACCATGCTAAATCAACAAATTTGGGATTTTGCTAATAAAACGTTTAATGAAGCTTTTGTAAAATACAGTGGTCTATCTTTTTTAGCAAGTTTAGTCTTAGCTAATTTTGCTAAAAGCGAATTAACCTGGCAGCCTATGGTTTTAGTTGCATTATCTATTTTAGTTGCTATTGTAAAAACTGAAAGAGCTATTTCTGAAAATTTTACTGAAGAAGGAAAGAAGAAATAAAAAAGTCTGTAATTTTAAAACGATGCCATAAAAGAAACTGACAAATTTCTTCCTGGAGAAGAAACTCCTGAAGCAAATTCGATGTAATGTTCATCAAATATATTATCTAATCTTGCTTGTACAGAAAAATTATCGCTCACAACATATCTTCCATTTACACCTAAAGTAATCCAATTTGGAGATCCATAGAATTTATCAATATCATTTGTTGCATTTTGGTCTACAACTGGAGTTAATTCATGATTATCTATACCTTCTGTAAAATTAAAATCTTCTATATTTTTTTTAGCATTAAATCTAACTACAGAACCTAATTCTATTTTCTCTTTTTTATAATTGATAGAAAACTGGCCAAATAAAGGAGGTATAGAAGACATAGGTTCGTCTGTATCGTAAGTTCTACCTTTTGTATACGTTAAAAATCCTTCTGTATTTATGGTTTTAGATATTTTTCCTAAATAGTTTATTGTGTAACCTAAAACATAAGCAGTTCCTTTATTTTGATTATTAACAGCATTACCAAAATCACCATCAAACTGCACTTGTTTTATATAACCATCTGGGTTATAAACAAAGTCTCTTTGAATATAATTATCTAATAATGTGTAATAAAAATTACCTCCAATTCTAAACTTTCTATTATTAAAATATTTTTGAATTCCTATTTCTGCATTGTATGCAAATTCTGGTGAAACATGAATATTTGGTATGGTTACATTGCCTGCTTTTTCTCTTACTCTACCAATATCATCTATATTTGGAGATCTAAACCCTGAAGATAATACTCCATTTAACTGCCAATTTGTATTTGGTTTATATACATAACCTAAAGTTGCTGTTATTGCAGAATTATTTCTAGAAATTGATTTGTCTTGAAAGGTTAAAAATGTCTCATCTATCCAAGTTGCGTTTTTATTTATGTTTGTAAATCTTATGCCTGTATTTAAAGTAGACTTGCTATTTAAATCTTGTCTGTAGCCTACGTAAATAGCTGATGTTAAAAAATCACTTCCTCCATCAGGATAACGTGATTGTACTTTAAAGTCTCCTGAAAAACCATCGATTTCTCCATTAGAAATATTTAGAGTTCGACCATAAGAATTAGACATTACATCATTGTATGCAACTTCAAAACCGTAACTTAAAGTTCTTGTTTTATCTTCTGTTAATGAGACAGAAAAATCTCCATTAATACTAAAAATATTTACAGTTTCTTCTCTGTAAGAACGATCTAAACTTCCAAATTTTCTTTGAATTCTACTTTCTTGAACATTTTGATATGCTGTTGTAATTGCACCACTTTCTAACCAATTTTTATTTGGGTTTAATAACAACTGAGAAGAAATTAACAATCTTTTTTGCGGTCCATAATACCATTCTGCAAACTTTAAAGAAGATGGGTCTAAACTATTTGTTAACTCTGTTAAACGATCAAATCTTGGAATGTCTGATGAACTAGAGTACTGTAGGTTTATTTTTAGATCAGTATTTTTAGATAAAGGCACAAAAAACTTTTGAAGCACATCTGTTTGATTATAACCTGTATTTCTTAATAAATTAGGGTCTGCATTTAAGGTAGGATTTGGATTGTAATTACCATTTACATTTTCTGAAAAATAAAATACTTTACCCCAATCTTTAAAACCATGTCTTCTGTTTTTACCTGCCATTAAATCTCCAAAATCTGAATAAGATATACTTGTAAATGAAGCCCAATTTGCAAAGCTTATTTCTGCAGAAACATTGGTTGTTATTTCTTGATTTACTGTTGAAAATCTAGAAAAAAATTGACTTGTAACTTTTTTTTCTTCAGATAATTTAGGCGTTTTTGTGTAGTAATGAACTACGCCACCTAAAGCATCAGAACCATATATTACAGAAGAAGGTCCAAAAATAACTTCTGTTTTATCTAGTAAATTAGGAGATAATGTGATTGAGTTTTGCAGATGCCCTTTTCTGTAAATTGCATTATTCATTCTAACACCATCTACCACTAAAAGCACTCTGTTAGATTCCATTCCTCTAATTACAGGGCTACCTCCACCAAATTGTGATTTTTGAACTTTAATACCAGGTATTGTAGCTAATAAATCTGCTGAAGTTTGTGGAGATACTTTTTGAATATCTTTTAAAGAAACAACAGCAATTTGTTCTGCTATTCTTTTTCTTTTTTCTGCTTTTTTAAATGATGAGATTATAATTTCATCTAACTGTTCTGACTGTTTAGATAGGTAAACTATAAAATCTTGCTTTCTTAATTTCGCCTTTGTAATACTAAAAATAGCATAAGATAAATGAGAAAAATATATTGTTTCATTTTCTTTTATAGAACTTATGTCTACAAAGCCATCATTATTAGAGGTTAAAGAAATGGTGTTGCTATCATTAAAAACAGTTACATTTCTAATACTTTTACCAGTTTCTTTATCTAAAATTTTAACGTTTTGACTTAAAGAAATACTATAAACAAAACATAAAAAAACAAAAACACTATACCTCATCATCAACTAAAAATGGTTTCTAAAACTTGTAAAGAATTCGGATTTTTAAAATTGCCCAAATGTAATTTAAAATATTCAATAATAATTTTTAAAACTAGTTGTCTTTCATTTTTACTGAAAGTAACTTTTTCTATACTATCAAAATTTATGCCTAACAGCTTTTTGAATTGATAAAGTTCATTATCTGAAATACTATTTTTATAATAATCTTGAGAAGTAAAATTGCCTTCTAAGAGGTTAAAATATTTACTATCAGTATTTGACACATCAGGATAGAACCCAAGAAAATTAGTTAAATTTAAAAGAAATAATAAATGAAAGTTTGCAATTTTATCATGTACATCTAACCAATTAAGACCGCTTTCTAAATAATTATATAATGGAATGTTTTGTTCTTCTTCTTTAATTGCACTAGTTAGCATTTCTGATAAAAACAAGACTACAGATTGCTTAACAATATCTGCGTAGATGGTTTTGTAAGGATTTATAACATGCACTTCTTTTAAGTGATGTAAATTAGATTTTTGATGATGATTTGCTGTTAAAGAAAGTTGATTTAAAGGTTGAAAATAAGCGGCTTTTATATTTCTTTTTTTTGAAGATAAAACACCTTTAATTAAATAAGATTTTAATCCCTCTTGTTCTGTAAAACATTTAACAATTAAACTTGTTTCACCATATTTTAGTGAGCTTAATACAATAGCTTTTGTAGTAATAATTGACATTAATTTACAATCGCAATTTTTGTGGTTGATGTTTCAGAAGAATCTTCATTGGTTAATAAAACAATATAAACTCCAGAAGCTACAGATCTACCAGCAAGATTTTTTTTATTCCAAACCACTTTACCTCCTTGTAGTTCTTGTCCTTCAATTACATTTGTTTCATAAACCAAATTACCAGCAACATCAAGAATTTTTACGTTTGTTCCTTTAGGTAAAGTTGTTCCATTTCTTCCTGTAATTGTAACTGTTGCATGGTTTTTTAAAGCAGGATTTGGATAAGCATAAACTTCTCCTAAAGTGTCTCCAAAAGGTGCAACATTACTATTATAAGCAACAATACCTTTATCTGTAGCAAAATATACTTTGCCAGAACTATCATCAACTTTAATTTTTAATACTCTATTGGAAGGTAAAGGAGAATTTTCTTTACTAAAATTAGCTATTGTTCTTAACCCAGAAGGATTTGTATAAATAACTCCTCCAGAATCTGTACCAAACCATTTATTATCTGCGCCATCAATTTCTATAGAATTCACATTTTGGTCACCTAAAAGTCTTTCTCCAATTCCGTTTTCTTCTATAATTATAGGCTGGGCATTTACAACATCAGAAGTAAAAATACTTGATGCATTTCTAAAAACCACCATTCCACTTCTTGTACCTAACCAGACTCTATTACTTCTATCTATTGCAACTGTTTTTACATTTGCATCTGGCAAATTACCTAAATTAGGTGTAGCTATTAAAGATTTTGCTGTATTAGTTCTTTCATTAAAAGCTAAAACTCCATTTCCTCTAGTACCAAACCAAACATTCCCAGATCTATCTAATTCTATTTCGCTTAAACCAAAGGCATTTCTAGTTTTTGCAGCAGAAACATCATAACTTGTCCACTGACCAGAAGCACTTAACTTTTTTAATTCGTTTGGCACACCAATATTTGTAACCCATAAATTACCTTCGTTATCAAAGACAGTTCCACTAATTCTTAATGTAACTCTACTTGGATCGTTTACCTCTATATCTTGTAAGGGACTATTTAATTGGTTGTAAAATGTTTTTATAACATCATTCTCTACTTCTAATAAACCACCTGTCAAGGTACTGTTTACATCTCTTGTGTCTCCAAAAGAGCTTATAAAAACTCTATTCTCTGCATTTGGGTCTATAGAAATGTAATTTAAATCTGTTAAAGGAAATGTTGGGTCATATCTTGTGTTAATCCAGTTTTCTCCATTAAAATGACTAAATCCCTTTCTAATAAAATTAGGCCCATAAACTGCACTATAACCACCATAAACCACCCATAAATTACTATTTAAAACATCTATATTAAAAGCTTCATTAAATAGAGGCCCTTCTGGATGTATTTCTTGATAAGGGTTTGCTACATTATTTGATATTAAAACACCATATTCTGATGTTGCTAGATATATTGTATTATTCTCATATATAGCTTTTGATAGTGTAAAATCAAAATCTGTTGTAGTATTAAATTCTACTGTTTGATTTAAACCAGAATCTAAAACAATCGCTTTTTTATTAAGAGATACAGTTAAACTATTTGTTGTGGCGTCTATATTTGTAATACTTTCAAAAAAATTACTTTGCAGATTTAATACACCATTTTCATATTGATATAGATTGGTGTTTTCTGTCAAAAATATCTGATTATTAAAACTTTCTATATTGCTAAAGTTTCTTCCAGAAAATTCTTGAGTCCAATTATTAAAATCAATTAAAAGATTGCTTGTTACATCTGCAGAAAACAGCCCATCTTCTGTTGCTGCATAAATTTTACTATCTTGAATAACAGTTTTGTTTATGGCTAATGATAATGAGCCATTGCCAATAAAGAAAGTGTCTCCAAATTCTAGTTTCTCAATATCATATTCTACAATGGCAAATGGAGTTGATAAATAAAGTGTATTTCCAGATTCAGAAATATGATTTATACTTTTATTACTAGATTGATTAAAGTTAATAATATCAGAAGAAATGGTAATTGAACTATCATCATCTATAACCTCTACTAAACCATTTTCATAACCTATAACTAATCTTTTGAATGTGTTATTATAATGAATACTTGATGTTGTTTCTCCAGATAAACCTTGAATAGATGAAAATTTACTAATTTCTGAAGTTGACTCATTGTAGGTAAAAACAGCATTGTCTGCTAAAGCATAAATAATATTATCTACTTTTACAAAGTCTTTAACGTTGTTGTAAGAGAAAAAATCTTCCCAAGAATCACTATAATCAACTTGAGAATAAAGGTTTATTAAATTAAAAAAAAAGAAAAGAAAAAGTATTTTTTTCATGTTAATTTATATACATCAAATATATTATTTATTTATGATAAAACGACTAATAACGTATCTTAGTGCACCTGTAATTAACTGTTTTAAAAATAAAATTTAATGCCATTCATAACTTTAGATGATTTTATAGATACTTATTTTAAAGTTGTACAAAGAGGAAATGGATTTTTCTTATCAAAACTAACTTTTAATAAAGAGAAAAGAACAAAAAGTGCATTTAATAATAGTTCTTTTCAATCATCAAACTTCTGGTCTATTCCTCAAGTAAAAGAAAGGTGGAGCACCTTAATTACTGGAGATAAAAAACAAGATTATATAAGTTACTTAATCAATACTACTTTAAAAGATAAAAAAGATTTAAAACTACTTTCTATTGGTTCTGGTATTTCTAATACTGAAATAGAGCTAGCAAAAAACACTCATATTTTTAAAAAAATTACCTGTTTAGATATCGCTGAAAATCTTCTTGAAAAAGCTTCTACATCTGCAAAAAAACAAAACCTAACAAATATTGAATTTATTGCAAAAAGCATTTATGATATTCATTTTAAAGAGCAAAAGTTTGATGTTGTTTTTTTTAAAGCATCATTGCATCATTTTGATAAAATTGATTCATTTTTAGCTAACAGAATAAAACCACTTATAAAACCTAATGGTTTGTTAATCATTAACGAGTTTGTTGGCGCAACTAGACATCAATTTTCTAAAAATCAAATTGCAGCAATTAATAAAGCTATAGCATTAATACCTAAAAAATATAGAGTAAGATTTAAAAGTAGGTTTCTAAAAAATAAATATAGAGGTGTAGGAACATTAAGAATGATAATTGCAGATCCATCAGAATGTGTAGATTCTTCAAGCATAATGCCATCAATTCATAAACATTTTAATACAGTTATAGAAAAACCTTATGGTGGTAATTTATTAATGAGTGCATTTAGAGATATATCTCATCATTTTTATGAAGTTAATAAAGAAAAGCAGCAAATTTTAGAAGAAATTTTTCTTCTCGAAGATGAATTTTTAAATAATAACCCATCAGATTTTGTGTTTGGTATTTATCAAAAAAACAATTAAATGAATATAGAAATAGAAAGAAAGTTTTTAGTAAAAAACAAAGATTTTAAAAACCTAAGCTATAAAGAAGAAGTATTTAAACAAGGTTATTTAAATTCTGATAAAACAAGAAATGTAAGAATTAGAGTTACTAATGATAAAGCTTTTTTAACAATAAAAGGGGCATCTAATGCTTCTGGAACCACTCGTTTTGAATGGGAAAAAGAAATAAATAGACAAGAAGCAGAACAATTACTTTTATTGTGTGAACCTACTATTATTGAGAAAAAAAGGTATTATATAAAAAATGATGATTTAATTTTTGAGGTTGATGAGTTTTATGCTGATAACCAAGGATTAATTCTTGCTGAAATTGAATTAAATAACGAACATCAAAAATTTAAAAAACCAGATTGGTTAGGCAAAGAAGTTACTGGAAATAAAGAATATTATAATTCTTATCTAAGTAAAAATCCTTTTAAAAATTGGTAATTTATAAATTGTAAATTGCTAAAAAATGGCTCAAACTACCTAAAAGAACAAATATGTGAAATATAGCATGGTTGTAAGGTAATTTTTTTATTGAATATAATATTGCACCTACAGAATAAAAAATTCCGCCAGCAAACAAAAACTGTAATCCTTCTGAAGTTAAACTTGCCATTAATGGTTTTATAAAGATAACCACTTGCCAACCCATAAGTAAATAAAGAGCTGTTGAAAGTTTATCAAATTTACCTGTGTAAAATAATTTTAAGATTACCCCAGCTAAAGCAAATAACCAGACAAAAACAAACATATACCAACCTAAACTTGAGTCTAATGCTACCAAACAAAAAGGCGAATAACTACCTGCTATTAAAACATAAATTGCTGCATGATCAAAAATATTTAATCTTCTTCTTTTTTTTGGGTTTTTTGCTGCATGATAAAATGTAGATGCAGCATATAAAATAATCATACTTAAACCATAAATAATAAAGCTTAATGGTTTCCAAAAACCAATAAAATTAAAACTTTTTAAAATTAAAAATGGTAATGCTACAATACTCAATAAAAATCCTAATCCATGAGAAAGAATATTTAATGTTTCTTCTTTTTTAGGATAAAGGTGATTTAAATTCTCTTTCATTATTAGGTCTATTTGTATCTTTCATATACTTTTTGTCATTTACCAAATCATTGTAAATAATATCAAAAGTTTTTTCTTTTAGTTTTTGCATATCAGACTGTTCTAAGTCTTTTGTTTGAATAAATTTATGTTGACGAATTCTAAAAACTCCAGGTCCGCCTTTAAAAAAATCCCAAGAAAATAAACGTTTACCATCTAAGTAAACTTGTGGTACAATTGGTATTTCATATTCAATAGCTAAAGAAAATGCACCATTTTTAAAAGGGGCCAAAATTACATTTTCTGTTGGCACTAATCCTTCTGGAAAAATAGCCATACTTACTCCATTTTTTAATCTTTTTTTAGCCATTTCATAAACTCTTTTTCTACTTTTTGGACTACTTCTATCTACCATAATTACCACTCTTTTGTAGAAAAACCCAAAAATCGGAATTTTAACAAACTCTTGTTTACCAACAAAAACTATTGGGTTTTTACTTAAAGCAATCAGCACAAACGGATCCATTAACGAAGCATGATTTGGACAAAACATGTAGCTTTTATTTCTATCTAAAACTTCATCAGCTTGTATCTTAAGACGAAATCCCATCCCATAAATTAGCACTTTTGCCCAAAGTCTAACCATTTTCCAAAATGTAGGGTAATATTCTTCTTTTGACGTTAATACTAATAAAAAAGGTACCATAATAATTATGGTAATAAAAATAAGTATGTAAAACCATACTCTCCAAATTAGTAAAAAAGGTATTTTCAAAAATTTCATAAACACCAAAAATACTAATATTCTTTTGTTTGATGGATTTTCATATACAAAACCTTATTTTTGTGCTTTTAGAGATTTTTCATCAATCTCACTCTTGTAAAAATTGATAAAATAAAAAATTAATGTCAAGAATTTTAACAGGTGTACAAAGTACTGGAACACCCCATTTAGGAAATTTATTAGGAGCCATTTTACCAGCAATAGAAATGGCAAATGATCCTAAAAATGAATCTTTTTTATTTATTGCAGACATGCATTCTTTAACACAAATTAAAGATGGAGATGTCTTAAGAGAAAACACTTACAGTACTGCTGCAACTTGGCTTGCTTGTGGTTTAGACATCAATAAAACTGTTTTTTATAAGCAAAGTGATATACCTCAAGTTACAGAATTGTCTTGGTATTTAAGCTGTTTTTTTCCTTATCAACGATTAACTTTAGCACATAGTTTTAAAGATAAAGCAGATAGATTAGCAGATGTAAATTCTGGTTTATTTACTTACCCAATGTTAATGGCAGCAGATATTTTATTGTATGATGCTGAGATTGTACCAGTAGGTAAAGATCAATTACAGCATTTAGAAATGACAAGAGATGTTGCAAATAGATTTAATAATATAGTAAGTGATACACTTATTGCTCCACAAGCAAAAATTCAAGAACATACTAAATTAGTTCCTGGTATTGATGGAGAAAAGATGAGTAAGTCTAGAGACAATATCATTAATATTTTTTTAGCAGATAAAAAATTAAGAAAGCAAATAATGAGTATTAAAACAGATAGTACTCCTTTAGAAGAACCTAAAAATCCTGATACAGATAATGTTTTTGCTTTATATAAATTATTAGCTTCTGATGAACAGATTGTTGAGATGCGTGCAAATTATGAAGGTGGAAATTATGGATATGGACATGCAAAGCAAGCTTTATACGAATTGATTATTGATAAGTTTTCTGAAGTAAGAGCTAAGTATCATCATTACATGGAAAATAAACATGAAATTGATGAAGCACTTGCAGTTGGAGCAGAAAAAGCAAGTAAAGTTGCTAATGATGTACTGCAAAGAGTAAGACAAAAAATAGGATATTAATAAATAAAAAAGCTTCACAAATGTGAAGCTTTTTTATTATTGTTATAGTTGGTTTTTATAACCATTGACAAATAATGCCTCCCATGATTGCTAGAGTTACTATCCAATAACCAGCATTAATTGCTATATATTTAAAAGATTTTCTTTCAAACATTGCTATAATTGACAAGATTGGTAAAACAAAAAATAACCCAGACATAACACCATGAATAACTCCATGTTGAAATGTTCTAAATCGATCTCCATAAGTAGCAATAAAATCTTGAAAATAAGCAAAAGCTGTCCCTGTTTCTTCATTAAACCCAGGTTCATTAATTAGTGTTTGAAAAACACCCATTTGATGGATTACAATGAACTGTAAAAAGAAGGCCAATAAAAGACTAAAAATATAGCTTAAAATAAAAACCTTAGCCATATTAGTTCCTTCTAAGGATTCTTTTGTAAAACCCATTTCATTCATCCAAGCATTGCCAAATAAAGGACCATACCAGACAAAACCTATTAACATAGGTACAATTGCTGCAATAAAAAGAATGTAAATATTCATTTCCATAATAAAAATAGTTTATTGATTGATACTCAAATATATGAAAATAATTTTATCAGTTTTTAAAATAAAAAAAGTCTAATATAAGTTTTAGACTTTAATATTTTTACGATAAACAGTAATAGACTTAGTATTCTATAAGATCTTCATCATTAACTATTATCAATGCTTTATTACTAAAAGTTTTTGTGCATTTTCCTCCATTATCACAAGGACTACAATATCCAGGAGCACCAGGTTTACTTAAATCATATTTTACAACACATCCTAGAGGTTCTTGAGAACATTCTGTTGTTGTACAAGTTGTGTCTCCTCTTGCATATAATACTTTGGTATCTGACATCTCTAAATATAATGAGGTTGTATATTTAGCTCCTTTAAATACAAGATGATAATTATCAAAATTTTCATAAATATATACATCAGTAAAGCCAACATAAAGTTGAGAATATTTTAATAAATTTGCCTCTAAACTATTAATTAGTTTATCTTTATTAACCATAATTGAAGGCACATTATTTTCTACTTTACCAACTTGAACCCATTTTTCTTGATCTAACTTATAGTATGCATCCGATTTAAAAGTTGTATTTTTTTCGTTAACAGTTTCATTATTATTACATGAAAAATAAATGGTAGATAATAATAAGACTAAACTAATTTTAAGTGTTGTTTTCATAGCAATTATTTTAACTAATTCTAAACTTAAAGAGAAAAAAACACTCTACCAAATAATAACTAGTTTATTTTCAGCGACTTTGCTATAGCTTCTAGCTCAAAAAGAAAAGCTCTTTTACTAACAGAAGGTGCATAAGTAAACCCTTCTACCACTATAAGTCTATTATTTTTTTCATCAAAAACAGTATAGTTTACAAAAGGACCAGCCATAAAATCGCCTTTTACCTCCCATTTTCCACGAGTTTCATAGGCTTTTTTACCATCAACAACAGCATCAAAAGTAAAAGGTGTATAAGCCTCTTCTGTAATCATATACATACCTTCTTTATAACCAGGAATGTATTTTTTACCAATTTTATTTCTATTTACAACAATACTATCTGCAACTTGTAGCCCATCTTCTAAAGGCAAAGAATATACCAAAATATTGTTACTTCCAGATTTTGCAATACCACTTGTTAAGTGATTTCTAAGCCATAAAAAATCTCCTGTATCATCTACTGTATTAAACTTTTTTGGTATGGTTAATGAAATACCTAAATTTTGTAGTGTTTTATATTTAGAATCATCTAATTTATTTTTTGCA
>Ga0209653_1000460_pt1 | contig 36352 bp, 62 predicted proteins | sample SaaInl6LU_22_DNA_FD_184644 | JGI IMG/M metagenome (GOLD analysis project Ga0209653, IMG submission 184644) | Marine microbial communities from expanding oxygen minimum zones in the Saanich Inlet - ESP_116LU_22_DNA (SPAdes) (version 2) | ecosystem: Environmental > Aquatic > Marine > Intertidal...
ATCTACCTAAACTAAATGACGATAGTGGAATATCTATAAACATAAAATGGCTTGTACAAATAGTCATACTTGTTGGTAGTGCTGTTCTATTATACACACATTTAGAAGGTAGGATAACAGATTCAGAGAACGAGATACAAGGACTAAGATACAATCAAAACAATTATGTATTCCCTGACATTAGAGTACTTGAGGATGAGATATTAGACTACAAGTTAGAAAGGGAGAGAGTAAGAAAAGATATCAAACGACTAAACGAGTTAATAAATGAAAAAGCTAATAAATGAAATAAGATTTAGGTATATAATGCTTAAAGTATGGTTATATGAAAAAAAGAATGGAACTCCATTTGAAATGTTTCAGTTTGGTTTATTTTGGATGCTTATAATGATTCTAACAAGTATGTTAATCGGTAAGATACTATGAAATATTTTAAACTTTCTGAGTTTGATAGTCCTGATTTGGTGGGAAGTGGCGAAGCTATGGATAAGGAGTTTTTAAGTAGACTTGACCAAGCAAGGTCTTTATGTGATATACCATTTAAAATTACATCAGGTTATAGAACTAAAGAATACAATGAAGGATTGTTGGCAAGAGGATATAAAGCCTCTGCCAACTCTTCACATCTTAAAGGTTTAGCTGCAGATATTGCTTGTACTAATAGTGCTGCAAGACATATAATAGTAAGTGCATTATTAAAAGTAGGTTTAAACAGAATAGGTATTGCAGATACCTTTATTCATGTTGATAGAGATTCTTCTAAAACTGCTAATGTAATCTGGACGTATTAATGGATAAGAAACCATTTAGAGATACTAAATTAGGTAAATTTCTGTTGGGTAGTAAATCAACTGTAGGAGATGCTATAGCTGATATACTTCCTGATAAGGGTCTATTAGGTATTGTTAAGAAACTAATAGATACTGATCCTGATCTAACTGCTGACGAAAAAGAACAAGCTCATAAGCATTTGGTTGACCTTTACGAGTTAGAGGTAATGGATAGAGACTCTGCAAGAACCAGAGAAGTAAACTTAAGAAAGTATGGAACTGACTGGATGTTTAACGCTACAGGCATTGTAGGTTTAGCTGCCTTTGCGTTCTTAGTTTATACTGTGGTTACTACAGAAGTTCCTGAAACCAACAAAGAGATATTTATACATTTACTTGGTATTGTAGAAGGTGTTGCACTCAGCATTTTCGGATACTATTTTGGAAGTGCTGTGAAAGATAACAAATAATTTTGTATCTTAGTGGTATGACAAAAGAAGAAATACTACAAATTGCTGAAGACTATCAGAAGACAGTTAAGCAAAGATTAGACGAGCTTTTAGAGGCTGACAGTAACATGTATACTAACTTGGGATCAGACAGCACTAAAGCAGAGAAAGAAAACGTTAGAAAGGCTAGTAGAGCCATCTACAGAGCTATTAGAGACAATGTTGATGAGAATATAGGCAAAGAACTATTACAACATCAAGATGGTTATTAGTGAACAAGGACTTGAGTTCATTAAAAAACACGAAGGGTTTGATCCAAATCCCTTTATCAATAAATTTAATAGGGTAGCTATAGGCTACGGATCTACACATTACGAAAATGGAACTAGAGTACGAATTAGTGACGGACCTATTGAACGGTTACATGGAGATTACTTACTACGGTTCTATATCCACAAGTATGAAGAGTGTGTCCGTAAGTATGCCACATTTGAGCTTCAGCAACACCACTTCGACATCCTCGTATCTTTTTGCTATAGCGTTGGATTAGGAAGTTTCAAGTCTTCAGGCCTACTTAGAAGAGCAAATGAAGATCACACCGACACAGCAGTTGCACTGCAATTTGTCAGGTGGAATAAAATAGAAAATAGATTCCATAGAGATTTAGCGATTAGAAGACAGGAGGAAGCCAATATATTTTTTTATGGCTACTAATACTACTTTTGCTTAGAAGTCTCTTAAATCGCTTCTAAATGGCCTTAAAAAGCCCATCATGAACAGAACTTTCATTAGATATTTTGATTACAGTGAATTTGACTGTCCTTACAGTGAAGGATCAGGCTATAGGCATATGGACAGAGAATTTCTTGTAATGCTGGATGAAGCAAGGTATTTATGTAACTTTAAGTTTAAAGTACTTAGAGGCTATGTAAGTCCGTTGTACAAGGACAGATTAATAATGCTTGATGATAGTCCCCATCTTCTTGGTAAAGCATGTGTATTGCATTGTAAAGTACCTAAATTAAGATTAAGAATGGTGGCAGCCCTCCTTGAAGTGGGCTTCCACAGAATTGGTATAGGTCCAGATTATATTTATGTGGATAATGATGAGATTAAACCATCAATGCTTATAATACTAAGCAAAGACAGAACATTAAAAACCCCAGTATAATACTTAGTTTAATACAAAGTGTAATACTAAGTTTAATACTTGAGTATAATACTTAGTATAATATATATTATTAATATATCTCTATAGAGATATTAATAATAATAGTATAATACTTAATATAATACTTAATATAATACTTAGTTTAATACTACCAAAAATACTTTTTAACAAAATTTTAACATATTAACATTTGGTAGAATAGATTTAATATGCTTACATTTGTATCAAACAAATAAGTTATGAATCAAGAAACATTTCAAAATCACTCTTACGAAGTTATCAAACTAAAGGACATGACAATCGGTAAGCTCAACAAAGAGCTGTACGATAATGAGAAAAGAATAGACGACTTAGATGGTCTTTTCCATGATGCTTTACAATTAATAGTTGACTTACTGGATCCTGAATGTCCTTCTGAATTTAGAGAAGTAGCTGTACAGGAATATCTTAGATTAAGAGAAGACTATTTTATTTAGAAACACTTTAATTATTTTTTACATATGACTATTTTTACTAAATTGCTTAGTGTGCAAACAAAGCTAAAAGCACCTAAGAACCAAACAAACGCTTTTGGAAAGTACAAGTACCGTTCTTGTGAGGACATCTTGGAATCCGTTAAGCCACTATTGAAGGAAGAAGGGTTAACTCTTTTTATCACAGACACTGTGAAGGAAACCGAAACTGGTTTCATGTACACTGAATCTAGAGCTATCCTTATGGATACTGAAGGAAACAAGTTTGAGTCTACAGCTCAAGCAGGTATAGATGTAAACAGAAAAGGTATGGATGTTGGACAGTCTTTTGGGGCCTCCAGCTCTTATGCTCGTAAATACTGTCTTAACGGTATGTTTTTAATAGACGACACTAAGAATGACCCTGACGCATCTAATGACCACAAATCAGATGTTACTCCTAATAGAGCTAAAATGGAGCTAACAGAATCACACCCTAAGTTTGGGGCAATCAAAACCTTTCTAGGTAAAGGTGGAGACATTAACGAGGTACTTAAAAAATACAAAGTATCCGCAGAAGTAAAATCATTATTAATTTCTTAATTATTTTTTATTATGGCAGCAATTGCATCAGTAAGTATCGATTTATCTAAGATTGATAAATCATTGTTAAAAGAGAAGGGAACTTCTAAGTATTTAAACGTAGACATCTTAATCAGAGATGAGATTAATCAGTACAATCAAAACGTAGCTGTTTATCACACTCAATCAAAAGATGAAAGAGAATCTAAGACTGACAAGAAATATGTTGGTAACGGTAAAGCTGTATGGTCTAAAGGAGAGATCGTAACGGTTCCTTATAACGCTCCTAAGAAGCTAGAAGAAGTATCTGATGGTTTGGATTTTTAATTGATGTTTGAATGATGAAAAGAGGCGGTTTTATACTGCCTCTTTTTTTCTAAATTAACCACTAATATGAGCATAAAATTTCAACTAAGATCAGTAGGTCGCCTTAAGGAGCGACTATCTGCAAAAAACATAAGGGTTTCTAAAAGAGATAGGGAGGACATGAACTCTACTATAGCCCTAATAAACGACTTAATTTCAGAAAGGGAGAACACTACTAAGTATATGTTAGAAACATGTGTAATATGGATGTTACGCCAAGTAATGGAGTTAAAAAAAGACGACAACATACCATTTGATCCAGAATATTTTGTTAGATTCGTTGTAAAGCATGTAGACGAGATAATGGCAATTGGTAAAGAAGCACAATTACAGGACCTAAAGTTTGACATAAACAACAGGATACTTATGCAGGGAGGCGAAATGATTAGTGACAGTTATGTCAATAGTGATCTAGAGCCATTAATTTTAGATATTATTAATTACAACAGAATGCATCATGACCATAGAATTAATGCAAACAGAAGATTCTGATTCTCAGAAATTCAAATACATACTAGAGTCATCTTATATAGATCCTGCTGAAGACATAGCGTATCCACCAACTGCTGTCTCTTTTGGGGAGTTTAGAAGTAAAGATGAAAAGTACCCTATTCCAATTGGAACTTATGGTAATTTTAGTACTTTACAGGCACCACCGAAAAGTAAGAAGACTTTTTTCGCATCATTAATCGCTGCTGCTTATCTAGGAGACTTTACTAAATATACAGGCAATATGAAAGGATTTAGACAAGGTAAGTGTCTAGCTCATTTCGATACAGAACAGGGCAGATACCATGCCCAAAAGGCCTTTAGAAGGCCGTTACTTATGTCTGGATTAGAGAATGAATGTTATCAAACATTTGCTTTAAGATCTTATGGTCCAAAAGAAAGGCTAGAGTTCATAGAATGGTATTTATATGAGCATTCTGAAAACTTAGGAATGGTTATTATAGATGGTATTGCTGATTTGTGTATAGACTCAAATGATATGAAGGAGTCCTCAGAATTAGTACAGCATGTAATGAGATGGACAGAAGAGCTTGATATTCACATAATGCTGGTAATTCACAGCAATTTCGGTTCAGATAAAATGGTTGGTCATTTAGGGTCCTATTTAGAGAAGAAAGCTGAAACTGTTATTCAGTTGCAAGTTGACGAAGAAAACACTAACTTAGTAGAAGTAAAGTGCAAGAGATCTAGGAGCTATCCTTTCGATAACTTTTACTTTGAAATAAACAAAGAAGGTCTGCCTGTCGTAGTAGACGCAGTAGACAAAATGCTAAACTATTAATATATGGAACTAATACTTAAGTTCAACATTACACCACAACCACACCAATCTGTAAAACTAGGAAGAAACGGAATAGCATACACACCAAAGAAAATAGTAGACTTCAAGAATTATGTTCGCAAATTAACACGAGATCAGTTGCCAACAGGATTTGAAATGATTAGTGCAGGGACTCCCATTATAGTGGAGTACCTGCATTATCAGTTTACATACCCTAAATCTTTCTCTAAGAAAAAGAGACTCAGTGAGTTGCCTAAAACAACAAAACCAGACCTTCTTGATAATCTTAATAAGGCTTTTATAGATGCATTGGAAGGATTAGTGTTTGAACAGGATCAAAACATTGTTGAAGTAAAGAGTCTAAAGAAGTTTTATGGTGAAGCAGATTGCATCATGTTAAAGCTTGTTTATTAACTGTTTATTAACTATATTTGTTAACATATGTTTACAGTACAATTCTTCAAGATATTTGGATTAGCCGTAGGAGTTAATTATATCACTTCGGAAATGGCAGGGGATTCAGAGGACCACCCATACAAGATGATACAGATCTTAGTATTTATATTTGGGATATCGATTATTATAGATGGATAAGCTTAAAATACTTTCAAGGGATCACGATAGGTGGCGTCATATGGCCATCTCTATTTGTGGCGATGATAATTTAGCAGATGACATGGTTCAAGAAATGTACTTAAGAATAGACAAGTACGTTACAGACATCTCCAAAATATACAACGAAGAGACTGACGAAATAAATACCTTCTATATATTTGTAACAATTAAGAATGTGTTCTTCCACTGGTTTAATCAGCAAAGGAAGTTTCATGCTTATGAGCTCAAGGAGTTTGATTTTAATAATGAAGACTTGCAGACTTATAACGACCAGCTTTGTGACTCCAGTTTAGATGAAGACATAGAAATGTTAGAAATGGAAAGGGCTAATCATGTAGTTATAGAGAAGATACTAGCAGAGATAAAGGACTGGCACTGGTATGATGAGAAGCTCTTTAAGCTGTATTTTATGACAAACATGAGCTTAAGAGAAGTAGCTAAAGAAACTAAGATATCGCTTACAAGCATATACAACTCTGTAAAGAACTACAGAGAATTTATCTATGAGAAATTCAACGAAGACGTTGAGGATTTATATAACGAGGACTATAGTAAAATACAATAATCATGGCAAAGAAAACAACAAAAAAGAAAGTAGCTCCTAAAGGATTAGGGGATACTGTAGAAAAAATCACAGAAGTTACAGGAATTAAGAAAGCAGTTAAATGGATCTTCGGGGAAGATTGTGGGTGTGAAGATCGTAAGGAATGGCTAAACAAAAAGTTCCCTTATAGCCAGCAATTAACTGAAACTGAGTTTGACTACCTAGACGCATACTTCTTATCAAAAAAAGAAGTTGTGTCTAAGGACGAACAGAAAGAATTAATAGCGATTTACAACAGAGTATTCAATCAAAGAGTTCAACCTAGTAGCTGTACTCCTTGCTTTAAAAATAGAATACACAATGAGTTATTAAACTTATTTAACGCATACAAAGTAGATTAGTGAAGGTATCTGACTATAGATATAATTACTCTTACAAGCTGGGTAAGTCTTGTGAGGACAAGTTTAAGGATCTCATGACCTCTAGGGGTCATGAAGTCTTTAAGTCTTCTAAATATGACGATATATATAAGCATATAGACTTTCATATTGCAGACTACTCTTTTGATGTAAAAGGACACAGACACTTAGAATGCATATGGCTGGAGCTTACTAACGTAAAAGGTAACAAAGGCTGGTTAAAAGGAGAAGCTACATATATCGTATTCGACATAGTAGAATTAAAATCTTTCTGTTTCTTTAAAAGAAAGGATCTACTTAAGTATGTAGAAGAAAATATTACAGAAACCACAGAGTCTAAAGAAGACTATAACAAGCTCTATACCAGAGCTAAGTGGGGCAAGTTAGATGTCATTACAAAAGTAAAATTTGATGACATTAAAAATTTAATGGTTCAATCGCTTGCATATTAAAAATTTGTTCATATCTTTGATTTTATAAACAATCAATCATGAGCAATAAAAGAGATATTAATCAAATGAACTTAGATGAGTTCATTGATTATTTAAGAGGTAACAGTACGCCTAAAAGGACTTTAAGACAGAGGATTTATAATTGGATGAATGAAAATGTAATAGAAGTTATATTAGTTATAGCTATTATTATGTTGATTGTAATCTTCGCACAACCATTTATTCTTCACTAATGAATATCAGAGAATTTCAAAGCATATATTATTCAGAGGATGTAAAAGCATCTTTTGAGGATTGGTGCGTTAAACATAATAGACTAGACTTATTTTATGAAGACACAGAAAGAATCAATCCCAATGGCAGACGATTGGTGGAATCAAGGTAGGAACACCATAACTGGATTTCAAGTTAGAGACCACAGAGCAAATAAAGATTTAATAGAGCAAAAGAAGTATCACGATGCTTATCCTTCTTTAGATATAAAGACAGAATAATGAAACAACCTTATAGATATTCAGTAAAAATGCAATATAAGTAGTATTTTTTAATGCTTTTATCTCAAAATTCTACAACTTTCAATACTATGTTTTAGTGATAGTAATTACCAACACAAAGGCGTTTAAAGCAATATAATGATAGTAATTGCCAACATTAAACACAATTAAAATAAACAAATTATGAAAGAACAAGACTTATTTGATTTAGGATTCACAAAAATAGAAGTTATTGGCGAGGAAGGAGAAGAAGATTTTTATTATTATGAGTGCGAAATATCAGAAGATTGTGACTTGATTTCCTGTTCTCAAGATGAAGTTCAAAATGGCAGGTGGTTTGTTGAGTTTGGGAATAATCTTGAATTTAGATTTTATTCTAAAAGAGAAGTTGAAACATTAATTAACGTACTAAAGAAAAATATTTATGAGCAGAGCTAAAGAATGGGAATGGATGACTTATAAGGATAATCAAAATAAATATATTAAAAATGTTACACAAAAAGCAAAAATTAGAACAAGCAAAAGTTATTCTTCATTCACATTGGAAATCATTTGGAGATAATAATGTTGGATTTGTTGAGGCCAAAAAGAGAAGCGTCAAAGATATTTTACAATTGATTATGTATTCTGAAATACATTACACACAAAGAAGTTATTGGTACGATGTATTAACTCAACTAGAGGAATTATGAGATCAAGTGCAATTCATTACGATAACGGAAAAGACTACGATGTTATAGATATCATACAGGATTTTAATCTAGGATTTAACAAAGGGAATGTCATTAAGTACCTTTGTAGAGCAGGAAAAAAAGATGACGAGCTACAGGATCTCTACAAGGCTAAAGACTATATTGAAAGGGAGATAGAATTTATTAGATCTAAAAGAAACAAAGATACTGAGCAATGGAAGGAAAGATAACATTATTAGACGGTAAGGAGTGGGATAAGTCTGAGATCCTAGAGAAGATGTACAACGATACATTTTACTATGGTTACTTGGGTAAAGCAGCTCTTTCATCTTCTTCCATAAAGAAGCTTACTCTTTCTGTACAAGACTATGAGGATAGCTTCACGAGAAAGTTTGATAGCAAAGCACTGATTATTGGAAGGCTTGTTCATGTAGCTGTATTACAGCCTGAGCTTATAGAGTCTATGTATCAATTCATAGACTGTAAGACTAGAGGTAGTAGACTGTATAAGGATGCCCTCGCTCTATCCAAAGAGCAAGAGGAGCATTATGAGGTTGTGCTAGAAAAAGATAGGATCTGGTCTAACGAGATAAGAGATGCTGTATTAAACCATAAGACAGCTGCTAAGCTTCTTTCTAATGGTAGTGCTGAGGTTCCAGCTATAGATAATATAATGGGACTTCCTGTAAGAGCTAAGGCTGACTGGCTTAGAGATGACTGTATAGTTGATCTTAAAACAACGAGTAACATAGACGACTTTGACTATAACTGTATGCAGTTCGGTTACGATATTCAGGCATATCTGTACACTAAAATATTTAAACGCAGTAAGTTCGTTTTTATTGCCGTAGACAAGAAATCTTATAAGGTGCAGATTAAGCAGGCTTCACAAGAGATGATTAAAGATGGAGAAGACAAAGTAAGAAAAGCAATAAACAACTATGTACAAGGATATTTTTGATCATTTAGGGAAGGATGACATAATACAGGAATACTATATGATGGCTATCCATGATATAAACTGCGGCATGTCTCTAGAAGCTCTTAGAAAGGTTCTAAGGCACTATGAGGAGCTTCAGATGTTCTTACCTTGTGCAGGTATTAAAAAGGCTATAGAAGAGACGGAGAGGATCAGTAGTATGGTGCAGAGCAATTTTTATAGTGTTGTTGAAATGACAAACATGATCAAAGGATTTATTACAGAGGAATCGGACTTTAGTATTAACAAAACCAACAGAGAAGACAATGACTACGAAATTAATGACTGAATTTATTGAGAAAGAATTAAATATCGACTTAAGTTTAACTCGAAACAAATCAAATAGGCATGTTTTTGCTAGATGTATGGCTTATTATGCTTTTTTGGACCACATGCATATGAGTTTTAGTGCTTCTGGCAAAGTATTTAAGAAAACACATGCAACGGTAATGCATTCTTACAGAAATATACTACCAGACCTTAGAAAAATACCTAAATATGCTTATGTAATCTCTAAAATAGATGAGATTTTTGAGTTAATCAGAAAAGGAGAAGAAGTTAATCATATTATAACTGAAACTAAGTCAACTCTTAACCAAAAAAAGCAAATAATAGAGCTGAAGGCGGAAAATAATTTATTGAAGGTGCAACTTGACAGTGCTAATGCACAATTAGAGGCTTATAAGTCTAGAAGTACCCTTTTACACCTGATAGAAAGGATTCCTGAGCATCAAATAGACGCAGTAGGGGTAAGATTAGATGCAATGGTTAAAATGTTAGCTTAATTATGGCCAAAGCAGTTAAAAAGACAGTATTTAGACTCGTAGATGAGTGTTACATAGCCCAAGTATGGTGTATGAAGAGGGGTTATAAAATTTATCCTATTGTTGATCAAGGAAAATATAGAATTGCAATAGAACGAGGTGGCACCATTAAAAAAGGTGACCACCTCTATTCAATTAATAATAAGGAATGGGCAGACAAAGTTTTTGAGCTATATTTAAAGCTTTATACTGCTGGTAAGAAAAAAGGATTATAATTATGCCTAGAAACCCATCAAACAACAAATATAAGAAGGCTTTAGACGGCAGAAGTAATAATGGCCAGAAAAAAGGAGATAAGCAGTTAAGAGCTATTGAAAAAGAGCTAAAGGGCATATCTAAAGATACTGCTGCTAAACAAAATAGAAATGCAGTCTATGCAACTAATGGAATAAAAGAAGTATTTGGGTCTGAGCAGGAGTTTTGGAAGCATGTAGCTGAAGAGTCTAAGGGATCTTTCAATCATATGAAGATGTTAGTAGAATATGCATTTGGCAAGCCTACAGATAACGCACAGCCAACTTCTTCAGGCAAAGTAGACATACCTATAATAAACTTCTTTACAGGGACACCACAAAAAGAAATAGATAATACAATAGACCTAGATAGTTATGAAGATACCAGCGATGCATGAAAAGTATAACTCGTTCGGAAACGATACGAGATACTTTGTACTAACAGGAGGGCGTGGATCAGGGAAGTCGTTTGCTGCTACAGTATTCCTAGTGCTTCTAACATATGAAAGGGGTCATAAGATATTGTTTACTCGATATACTATGACCTCTGCCTCTTCTTCTATTATACCTGAGTTTATAGAGAAGCTTGAGCTCATGGATGTTGTAGAAGATTTTAGGATAACAAAGGATGAGATAACAAATATAAAGACAGGTAGTAGTATATTGTTTAAAGGTATTAAGACAGCGTCTGGAAACCAGACGGCTGCTCTGAAATCATTAAACGCAATAACCACCTTTGTGTTAGATGAAGCTGAAGAGCTTATTGATGAAGATGTATTTGACAAAATTGATCAATCTGTAAGGGTGAAAGATAAACCTAATAGGGTCATGCTTATACTTAACCCAACTACTAAGGAGCATTGGATATATGGTAGGTTCTATGAGAACAGAGGTATTCCTGATAAGTTTAATGGAATCAAAGACAATGTAACTTTTATTCATACTACCTATATAGATAACATAAAGAACCTTTCTGAGTCTTTCTTGACGCAGATAGAAGACATAAGAACTAGAAGGCCTGAGAAGTATGAACATCAAATACTAGGAGGCTGGCTTAACAGAGCTGAAGGAGTTATATTTACTAATTGGAGACTAGGACAATTTAACGATGCTTACGACATCCTGTACGGTCAGGATTTTGGTTTCTCTGTCGATCCCACAGTTTTAGTAAAATTATCAGTAGATCGTAAGGGTAGGCGTATATTTATAAAAGAAATGTACGGCAAGTCTGGTATGTCTACTACTGAGATAGCCTCATGGAATACTAGGTATGCTGGTCCTGAGCTTATAATATGCGATTCCGCAGAGCCCCGTCTTATATCCGAAGTTAGACTAAGAGGATGTAACCTTAAACCAACAGTAAAGAAGGCTGGCTCAATATTATCAGGCATAGGTCTGTTACAGGATTTCGATTTGATTATCGATCCTGACAGCCCAGAGATAGTTAAAGAGTTAAATAACTATGTATGGTCAGACACAGGTAAGCAAAGACCTGTGGATCGTTGGAACCACAGAATCGATGCAATACGCTACGCTGCTCAATATGCTTTAGTAAACTTTACTAGGGGTAGTTACGTTGTAAGGTAGCTCTTAAACGCAGTAGGGTCCTATCGTTAAACGCAGTAGGGTCTAATCATTAAACGCAGTAGGGTCTATTAAACATAGTAGGGTCCGTCTCCATAAAAAAAGGAGATCGGACCTTTTTTTGTTGCCTGTACGAAATTTCTTACATGTTTAGTATTTGTCATTTTATACCTTATTATATATACACTAATGGTCCAGAAAAAAATATAAAAAAAATTCACTTTTTATTTGTTTTTTATTTTTATTTAATTAATTTAGCTCCTGTATTAATCAATTAACCAAAAGTTATGTTACAAAAATTTTTATTAGCAATTGAAGATGGTAAAATTTTCAGTGCTACATTTGAAAAAAAGGACGGATCAATTAGAGTTATTAATTGCCGCCTTAAGGTAAAAAAAGGTATTACTGGCAAAGGTCTAAAATTTAGCCCTAGCGAGAAAGCCTTAATAGTAGTTTATGACATGCATAAGCTAGACTATCGCATGATCAACTTAAATACATTAATCGAAGCTCAAGTTTCTGGGCAAATTTACAAATTTAATTAATATGGGAGCTAAAAAAAACAAAGTTATGTTATCAGACTGGGACACGCTGGCAAAAGTAGGTTATGAATTTTACAATTTTTGCCAAACTTTTGAGGGTAAACTTATTGAAGATTACGCCTCAGATGTAGAAAATAGGGACTGGGGTTATCCAGCCTTTTGTTATTCACAGTGGTTAAATTCTTATTCCAATTATCATGGAGCAAATAGAAGTAATTAATATTAGCACTGAGAAATTTATAGATTGGTATTTTGCAGACAGTGACGCCCTTTGGATATTAAAAGACATGAGATTTAATATTGCAAATTATGGAATTTATAAAATTGAACTACTGGAATTATTCGACACTTGCGGATTTTTGCCAGCCAACCTGAGACCAGATTATAATTTTAGAGCACACTTAGGCCAACAATATGATCCAAAACTTTGTCAATTAGTTACGCCATGAATACACAATTAAACGACCTTAAAAAAGAACGTAAAAAATACGTTTTATTTATTCTGGAAGAGAAGCTAAAACAAGCTCCAAACTACAATTCGATTAAACATGCTCAGCAACAAATTGATCGAATAGACAATTACATTTTTAACATTAAATAATTTTATTATGCTATCAAATTGCTGCGGATATCCGCCACACTGGGAAACCGATCTTTGTTCTAATTGTTTAGAACATGCAGAATTTTACTCAGAAGACGAAGAAAATGACACTAACCTTTTATTTATTTAATTATGAACTTTACAGCAAACCAACAAAATAGAATTTTAAGAAGCCCTAAAAAGTATTTAGTGGTAACCGATCAAGAAAAATTAATTTTTACAAATGATCCTAGTATACATTTGAAATGGGATTTTATTAATGATTTCAAACTTTACATATTGAAGGACCTTAAAAAAGACGTAATAGAAAAGGACTATATTGAAAGGGAAATAAAATTTATTAGATCTACAAAAAACTTTCACAAGTACGACAAACAATTGCAGGACCTTCAGGATAAACTTGAAGCCTTGAATAACTCAGTTATTAACTCAGATTGGCAAAATGCAAAGTTTATTTTATCAGATCCAACCAATTAAATCAATTGTTATGAACTTAAAAACAGAAACAACCGCACCAAAAATTAAGACGCTATTATCTAAAGGTAATAGCAACGCTAAGACTAAAAAAAATGCTCTTGAGACATTTATACTTTATCTAGCACCACACACTCAGAACGCAAAAGGTGTTAACCTATGCCCTTTCGCTTCTAAAGGATGTATTAAGGGATGCTTATATAAAGCAGGCAGAGGCGTTTTTTCTTCCGTACAATTAGCCAGAATAAACAGGACAAACTATTTTGTTGAAAATAGACAACAGTTTCTGGATCAATTAGCTGGGGAAATAATTAAGCAATACAATAAAGCTAAGAAAAATAATACAAAAGTATTATTTAGGCTTAATGGTACCTCAGACATAGATTTTTATTCCATGTTAATTAAGCATGCAAATCTTGACGTACAAACTTTATCAGATCATGCACATTTTTATGAGTATACTAAAAATATAAACTATATAAGACGCTGGGAAGGCGCAAAAAATATTACTTATACTTTCAGTAGAGCAGAAGATAACAGCTCCTTAATTCCAGCGGCTATAGCTTATGGTGCAAATGTATCGGTGGTATTTCATCCAGATCTACCACAAAAATTTATGGGTATTCCTGTGATAGATGGTGACGCCTCAGACAGTTTAATGATCTATAACAAGGGCGTTATACTAGGGTTACGAGCTAAAGGTCCAGCAAAAAAAGATACTACTGGCTTTGTGATCAGTACTGAATTACCTTTTTAATTTGTGTATTAAATAAATAATATATGACACTAACAAGATTTTTTTATATAAACAGCGATGAAACAAAAGTATTCTGTTATAATAAATTTTGTATACATCCAAAAAAAACAAAGGTCTATAAAAGGCTTTTAAAAATATTAAAAGATGATGCAAAAATAAAAGGTATAGGATATGAATATAATTTAAATTACAAAGGGTTAACAGTAACCCATAAAAAACTTAAATAATATTATGCAAAATAAATAAAAAACCCAGCTTTAAACAGGCTGGGTTTTTTTATTAAACATAATAGGGTCTAAAAAATTATTAAACATAGTGGGGTCTTCTTATTTATTAAACATAGTAGGGTCTCCCTTTATTAAACATAGTGGGGTCGCCCCCCCAATTTGATCGAAAATTCTGGCCGCCAGAAAATTCCTACAAGATATTTTTTGTAGGGCAATTCCTACAATTGATCGTGTAAGAAAATTCCTACAAAATATTCCTACAACTTTTTTTCCAGCTGTGCAACTTTTTATCAAAAATTTAACATATTTATTTTTCTGGTCCAATTTGTGTTTTTTTAACCGTTTGTTACAAATATAACAAAAATTCGCACTTTGTTAAATTTCTACAATTATTTTTTTTGGTGGAATTCTGGGCCTATGTTTGTACCATATTAATCAAGTAAAAATTTTCAACCATGCAACACTTAAGTAAAAATGAAATTCTGGACCATTTAAGCGATTTAATTTATTTGGCCAACCTACATGAAAGAGCTTTGGAAGTTAACCTCCTTACTCAAATATCTGAGACAATAGAGGCCAGCGAAATTACCAACCTTCAGGAGCTGGAATTCTTGACCGACCTATCCGAGTACTCTAGTAAATTAATCAATTCACAAAAATAAGAAGCCATGCAGAACTTTAACACTCAAGCACAATTTTTTACAGACTGGGAAAAGCCCATGAATATCAACGGAAAAAAATCCTGTAAAGGATACTACAATTTAATAGTAAGTATTCACGAGCTCAAGCTCTGGAGCGCTGGCCTAAGGGCCCACAGCAACCAAAGGTTGTTTCACTATAAAGACTACTTCGGAATTAAAGGGGACTGTGCTACCTTATTGCAGACCCTTCAGGACCTTAAAGTAAGAATCGACCTAGCCCAATCAATCTAATAACAACGGGGCCTGCGGGCCCCTTTTAAAAATATCAAAAATGAGAAAGTTAATAAAATTTTTATCCAGTAAAACAGCCGCTTACATTTTCACAGCTCTAGGCCTAGCCTATTTTCTGGTGCGTATCTTAGTGCCTATCTTTGAGCCTCTGGACGTCTCTAGTAAATACATTTTACTTGGCCTTCTGGGAGCCGCTAACATATTACTTTTTTCAATCCTTTATACTAACCTTAAAAATAAATAACCATGAGCAGAATACATACTATATTATCCAGCATAGCAACTGACATAGCAGACAACATGCACGATAACACCAGAGACCAAAAAGAAGACTTATTGATTCAGGAAATTGACAGCGCGTTAACTTATTATTCCACCCAGTGGGATATCTTGAACGAGGCCCGACCTTCCACCTTTGAGCTCGAGCAATTAGGGGAGCTGGCCCAGTCTCCAGCAGAACTGGCTTTTGATATTCTTTACACTACATTTTTCAACGAGTACTGGGGAGCTCTGGAAGATGTAGAAGAGTTGCCAGAATCTGACAGCAGTTTACCAGAAGACCAGATTAACCCCTTAATGAATGACATATTAAACAGCTGGAAAAAATAAAAAATAATTACCAGCCTAAATTTTTACCCTCTGATCTTCAGGGGGTTTTTTTTGTGTGATATATTTCCCTGTCTCTTCGAATCAATTTTACAGCCTGTTTAAGCTGCTTTTTAGCCTGTTTAAGAGCTCTAATAAACTTAATGGACCTAGTATACCTATTTTACCAGAAAGTGCAGGAGACGTAAAACGGGATTATAGGGAGTATAATAAGGAGGTTAGATCAAATCAAACGAAATCATATTAGACAAATAGTGAAATATCTTTTTGGTAGAAATCGATTTTCGAAATTCACAAAAATTGAGAAAAATCGGTTTTAACTGCTGTAATGTTTGACTGGTAATGAACTGGAATATTTGCTCTTAATACTTAATTGAGAAAAGAATAAAATATGGGCAAGACCACCTTTGTGATAGCAGGGACTGTTAAACATAGGCGAAGCTCCTAGTCTATAATGAACTTCTTCTAAGCATTCCGCTCATCTGTGATGTTGAGCGAAAGCTGTAGAGCTATCTATAAAGAGAATCATTTTTCCCAAAATTTGTTTTGCCATTTCAGGGGTATTCTGAAAAAAGTTATTAACAATTACTTTGCGATACAGTTATGCTGCTATTTGATTATCTTTATAACAAAAACAATTATGTCACAAACAAAGACTTACGACTTAACGGTACCTTACAGTTTAGATGGTGTAAAACTTCACCAGTATCAAAAATATGTAAAGGTATTAAATGAGAACAAGGACAGTGTAGACGAAGAGTTTATTAGGCTTAAGATACTAGAGATATTCTGTGGGCTGACTCTTAAGGAGGCTTACGAACTCGCAGCAGTTGATGTTGATGAGATACTAGACTTAATAGCTAGGGTACTTAACGAGGAAGCTCCATTACAGAGAAGGTTTACGATGACTGATCCTAGTGGAACCACTGTCGAGTTTGGTTTTGTTCCCAACTTAGAAAGAATTAGTCTGGGTGAGTTTATAGATGCTGAGACTTATGTGAGTGACTGGGATAACATGCACCATGCTTTAGCTGTGTTCTATAGGCCCATAACAGGCAGTAAAGGCGAGTTCTACGAGATAGAAAAATACGAGGGTACAGAGAAGTACGCAGAGATAATGAAAGATGCTCCTGCGTCAGTTGCAATCGGAGCAACGCTTTTTTTTTACAATTTAGGGACGACATTACTCAGCGTTACAATGGACTCTTTACTCAAACAGTCGAGAGTGAAGTCAGAGGACCAGCCTCAAACGCAGACTCCTTCGGACAAAAATGGGGATGGTATCAGTCGCTCTATGCACTTGCTCAAGGAGACGTATTTAGAATTACAGAGGTTACAGAAAAGTCTCTACACCAATGCCTCCTATGGCTTGAGTTTGAAAAGGAAAAAAACGAATTAGAAGCAAAGATGCTTAAACAGGCACAAAGATGATAGAATTTTACAACTTACTAGACAACATTAAAGATCACTTAAGGACTAATCCTAATGTTACCACTGTGACTTTTGGCGACATAATGGATGTGGACCTCAACAAGACCACAATGTTTCCTTTAAGCCACATTATGGTCAGTGACATGACTTTCTCTGATCATATTGTTACTGCTACTTTAGATATGCTATTTTTAGACATAGTAGATGACAATAGAAATGAATCTACTGACTCTTTTCTGTCTAATAACAACATGCAAGATATACTAAACACTCAGTTGGCTGTAGGAAATGTCCTACAATCTTCACTTAGAAGAGGAGAATTGTTTACTAATAAGCTTCAAGTGCTGTCAAATGTGAGTGCTAAACCGTTCTATGACAGGTTTGAAAACCAATTAGCTGGCTGGGCTTTCACAATTACAATACAATTACCTAATAATAATGTGTCTATCTGCTAATGGCTAATAGAAAAAACATAGATGCTGTATTACAAAAGATAGGTGAGGAGATCATAGAAGGCTTTCAGGATGAGATTAGGTCTTCTGGCAAGGTAAGAACTGGCAAGTTACTCAATAGTTTTAGTGCTGAGGTAGTAGATGGAGATTTAATTATTACATCCAGTGAGGATTATGCTGGGGCTGTAGACGAAGGAAGGGGTGTAACTAGAAATACTGGACCAAACCTACAGTCAGCTTTAGAGCAGTGGATAAAAGGAAAAGGAATAAGTATAAGGACCTTTGGAAAGAAGAGAGGTGGTAGGTTTATAAAAAGAACTGATAATGCTGTAAAAGGAGTTGCATTTATCATGGCTAGAAAGATACACAATGGTGGATATGGAGAAAAGTTCGGAGTAGCTGAATTTAGCTCCAAGACCATGAACAGAATGATGGACACAATTACACAGCAGTTAGGGGACGAATACTTTAACTATGTATCAGATACTATAAGAGAAAATATAATAAACAGATTAAGAGAAGAGTAATGGCTATTAAAAGAATACATTCAAGGAGTCCTTTCTACATAACAAGCTCAGATGCGCCAATAGCACCTCCAACATCTACTATTGAGTATTTTGCAGCGGAGTGTGGGGATGTTAAGATATCTGACAAATTTATAGGCAAAAGAATATATACTTTTGTAATGACTGGGGATACTGGAGATATAAACATCAACTACTCAGGAGGCAATGTTCCTGTTAAGATATCTTTAGCTTACGATGGAGCTTTTGTAAGTTCTGGTTATGTAGGTTTAGATGCTTATGACGATCAATTGATTGCAGCTGGCGTTGACGTATCTGAAATAAATACAGGGCCTACTTCTACAAAATTTGGTGCTTTAGTTTTACCAAAAGAAAGCGCTAACCCTTTAACAGCAACAATAACAGTAGAAAGTGTACTTGTAAATGATACTTTAAACTTAACATTTACTTGTCCTGATGTTTCTTCTGTTGCTCCGACTTGTCCAGACAGATCTCTAGTATTCCAAATATGTAATTCAAACTTTGCTAAGGATGACAATTTTAATGTATACTTAAATAACAATTACATTGGATTCTTAGATCTTAGTGAAAACGCTCAGGTTGGATCTATATTCATAGCTACAAATAACGCTAGTCAATCATTAGTATCTGGAGACTTTGTTTGCCCACTTACATTGATGGATACTTATAGATTCGATCCTTCATTTGTTGTTTACGGCACTAACACACTAGAGCTAAGAAACGCTCAAAACAACGGAAATGGAAACTATGGTGAGATAGGAATTAGAAATTACCTGATTGATGGAGATAATTTAAGTAGCCCTTGTGTAGTAGACAATTTGGTGTACAGCGGAGTTTCAGGTGCGGACTTTACATTGACTTTTGATTATACAGCTTGTTGTCCATTAGATTTACCAGACTTAATATCATAAAAAAATAGAAATGCCAAATATAGTAAACGCTAGATTAAATCTTTGGATATATACGGGGGACTTCGGATCTAAGGACCCCCTCAATCCAAACTATGAGATATACAAGGAGATAATAGGTTCTGAGACAACAATTATTTTCGAGATAGGAGAACTTGTTAGAGATTACACAGAGGTTTTATTTACAGGAAACTACTCCACTATTCAGCAGTCTGCTTGGGTAGAGTGGCAAATGACAAGGACTTATGACGATGATACTGTAGACGATACTCTGGTAGGATCTGCTATTTCATTTAATGGTTATGGCTACTTCGAAGATGGAGTTAATCCACAACTAAGTAGTGATGTTTTAATAAGCAATACAAATATATTTCATAATTGTTCTAGTACAGATAGTCTATACGTTCCATTATTATCTGGTAGCGAAGGAGCCACTAAGGTTACATATCTAAATGAAGCTGGAGTAGTGATTAGAGTTGAAACTATAAGCAGTGATGTTTCCGCTCTAACTGTTGACAACAATAGCTACTCAGTTGACGATACTCTTTTGCTGTCTGCTGATATGACTCATTTGGAAGTTGAGTCTAGCGAAATAACAGAAGAAATAGAAGTACCAGTAGATACGAGAGAAATTCAAATATTACTTGCTGACGGAACAACAAAAACTCTTTATATAAAATGCATAGACTGTTCTAAATACGAGCCATACAAGGTTTCATTTGTCAATAAATTTGGAGTAGTACAAGATATCTGGTTTGATAAAAAGAGAACAGACAATTTAAGTGTTAGTAAAGACTCTTACAAGAGAAATATATTAAATATAGGGTCAACAGGAGTTACTTACTCTACAAACACGGCCTCTATGTTCCCTCATGATGTGATTGGGAACAAGAGCCTAACCATGAATACTGGATATGTTACTGAAGATTATAACGAGGTTTTACAGCAGTTAATGCTTACTGAGTATGCTTGGATACATGAAGGTGGTAGTGTTACCCCTATAGTTCCAAAGACCACTTCATTTACCAAGAAAACATCTCTAAACGACAAGTTAATAAACTTTACAGTTGAGTTTGATTATGCTTTTGATACTATAAATAACATAAGATAGATGCAAGTTATACAGCTATATATAGATGGTCAAAGATTGGACATGTTTGAAGACGAAAGCATACAGCTAACGTCTTCAATACAAGATGTGAAAGATATATCTAAAGTTTTTGCTGACTATTCACAAACATTTAATGTCCCCGCATCAAAGACTAACAATAAAATATTTAAGCATTATCATAACAATGCTATACAAAATGGTTATGACGCAAGATTCAGGAGTACTGCTGAAATACAATTAAACCACACTCCATTCAAAAAAGGGACCATTAGACTTAATAAGGTTAAAATGAAGAATAACAAGGCTTATTCTTACGAGTTAACTTTCTTTGGTTCTATGGTGTCGTTAACAAGGATACTAGGAGACGATAAGCTGAGGAATTTAGACTTATCTGCATATAATCATGAGTGGACCTACGAAAACGTCTTACAGGGCTTGCAAACGGGTCTAGAGTTCAATAGTGACCCATCTGCTGTAATATATCCACTTATTAGCCCTAAGAGAAGGTTTATATTTGATTCTGATCCATTATATGAGCCTATAGATAACTATGCAAACATAGGCGGGGCGACTGCTAATGGTGGTATACAACCTCAAGATCTTAAGCCAGCATTGAGATTAATCAGAATTATAGAGGCTATAGAAGACAAATATCCATTAACATTTTCTAGGGATTTCTTTGGAAGCGCATTATTTAATGATTTATACATGTGGATGCATAGAGGGGCTGGTAATATAAGCTACTCTGAAGGTACAAATACAACTAATATAGCGAACTGGGTAGCTGATGAAGTAAATACTACTTGTAGCCCATTCGAGAATAGGGTTAATTTTATAGGTGACTACTTTACTTTTACGGCCACAAATTCAAATACAGTTAATTATGTTCAAGCTTTACTTGAGTTTGAAATAACTCCTTCTGATTTAGGTGCTGCTTTTAGTTATAAAATAGTAGACTTAGTTACCGATACTACTTTATTTGAAGAGACAGATGTTGTTGGAGTTAGAAATGCAGCATATATACTTACAGCTCCTGAAGGACAGGAGAGTAGAGATTTTCAAATACAAGTTCAATTATCTACTCAAGATGGAAGTGGATTTGTTGCTTATGACGCAAGGTGGTACATAGTAACTTATTTCATTAGACCAACTGACAATAAAACTGATTGTTCTACTGCTCAGTTATACTTTTCTCTAGATCAGATTATGATTGGAGACGTATTATTCGAGAATCAGACTCCTGATTTAAAGATAATAGATCTACTCAAAGGACTATTTAAAATGTTCAATTTAACTGCATATGTAAATGACGCAGGAACAATTGTTGTAGAAACTTTAAATGATTATTATGGTACTTACGAAAGTTCAGTTAAACATGACATAACTAAGTATCTAAAAGTAGAGGACTCTACTATAGAGAGAGTCCCTCTTTATGCCAATATTGATTTTAAGTTTAAGGACCCAGAGACATTTTTAGCAGAAGAGTTCTTCGAAACAAATGGAGAGTACTTTGGGCATGAAGAATTTAATGTCATAATTGAAGGTGAGTATATAGATGGAGAGAACTATGAAATAGAACTACCATTTGAAAAGGTAATCTATGAAAGATTAACTGATTCTTTTGACAATTCAGATACACCTGCTTGTTATGGTTATTTTGTAAGCGAAAACCAAGAACCAGTAAAGGGTAATCCTTTAATTTTCTTTAATGTAAATCAAGATGTTCCTGACGAGAATATGTACTTTAGAAGTGCCGATGGAGTCACTAATTCAAGTTTAGTTAGCTACAATAGACCTAGTAACGTCAATGCGGATGAGACTCAGACTTTAAACTTTGACGAGGAAAATGACGAGTTCAACCTACTGTATAACGATGAGTCTTTGTTCAAGAATTACTACAAGACATACATCGAAGGTGTTTTCAGCGAGTATAATAGAATAACAAAAATAAGCGCTTTGTTGCCTATAAAGGTGCTATCTAAATATAAGTTAAACGATAGATTTTTAATAAATGGAGAGAGCTATAGAATAAATTCAATAACTTCTAACCTAATGACTGGCAATAGCCAATTAGAATTAATAGAAGATATCTATTCAGTAGGATCTGTGGTACCTATTCCACCAACTCCACCTGAACCATCTGTATTCTATACGCTTCAAAGGTGTAGTGACTTAGCAACAGGATTTAGAACTCAGCAAGAAGTTGCACAAATAACCTTAAATAACAATGATAGGGTTAGCGTTGGAGGTGAGTTTTACATAGTTACTGGAACCTCAGCTTTAGGAACAAACGTAGGAACAGTGACTAATACAGGCGAAGTGGGTTGTCCTGTTATATCTAGCTACTATACTTTACAAAAATGCGTAGACAGCAGTACTGGGTGGATTACTGGGCAAGAAACTACTGAAATAACGCTATCTAACAACGATAGAGTTAGTGTGGGATCTACTATGTATATTGTCACTGGAACTGACACCACAGGAACAAGCGTAGGTACAGTTACAGATACTGGGGAAGTAGGATGCCCTGTTATTCCTACGTTATTTGAACTTAAGAGAATTTATATAATATCAGGAGTTAACATAGATACATACACAAAACAGCAAGTGATAGATCTACAGTGTACTCCATGTGATGGAACAGCCGCTTATAGTACAAGAAAGAGTCCGAATGTACCTGCTCAAATAGGAGATCAAATATATGATTTTGATGGAGTTCCATATAATAATGATTTCATTATAGCATCAAACTCATTAAGTCCAGATATTCCTGGTTATGATATATGCGATTTAAGCAAAGTATTTATAAAATACATATATGTAGTTACTGGAGGAATAGTAACTGAAGTTATAAATAACACAACACCTTGCCCATAATATGTTAAAGACGATAATAGATTTACTCAAACAAGACGATTTCTACGGTGTAGATGAAAGAATTGATATTGCCAAAGGAAAATATCAACCACCCAAGACAATAAAAGAGGCGTTCAATAAGACTAAAAGATTTAAAAAATACGACTAATGGCAGATAATCAAGGTACATATAGGATACAGATTGTAGTTGACGGAGACGATAATATCAATGCAAGAATAAATGGCCTAACAAAAGGATACACTACTTTAGCTAAAGCTGTTGACGAAGCTAATGCTAAGCTTAGAGATCAAAATAAAGCTCATAAAGGCACGGCTAACTTCTATAAAGAACAGATTGGATATCTAGAGGACCTTAGAGATAGATTAGCTAAGACTACAGGAGAAACAAATAAGTATAATGCTGTAATAGAAAGGCTTGAAAAAAAGAAAGCAGCTCTATCTGCTCCTATGCAGGGAACTTTGGCTGCGTTTAGGCTTGAAGTGCAGGAGCTAAGAAAACAGCAAGCTCAAGTAGCTAAAACCTCAGCTCAATGGGATGCTTATGAGAAAAAGATATCGTCTGTAAAAGGAAGAGTTGATGCCTTGACTGGATCTCAAAGGATGCAGATCAAGACCAACAAGGATATGATATCCAATGCTGGTTTAGCTGGAGCTACAGTAGTAGAATTAGGTCGTACAGTTTCTGATGCAAACTATGGGTTTACAGCGATGGCAAACAACTTGTCTCAGTTGTCTACACTATTCATTACTCTTGTTGCTAAGACAGAAGGAGGTTTAATACCTGCTCTAGGAGCGTTGAGGACACAATTGATGGGTCCATTAGGATTTATAATATTGTTTCAAGTAGCTGTTACTGTTTTAGAGTATTTTGCTAAAGCTCAAAAAGAAGCTAAGGATGCAACAGATAAACTTTCTGACTCAATAAAGCAACAATCTTCACTATTAACAACATTACTAAAAAACTTCAGGGATATCAATGGAAGTTTATATGAGAGAGCAAAAGCTTTAAATGCGATAAAGCAGATTGACGAAGACCTATATAAGTTTTTGCAAAGAAACTTATTTAATCAGGAAAAAATAAACAAAGTAATAGCGGCTAGAACAGAGCTAACTAACGCAAATAGAGCAGTAGAAGAAAAATCAGGAGAACTTGCTGAAAAAATATTTGCAAGAACCGAAGAGTCAAACCAAAGACAGAAGAAGTTAGCTCTTGAAAAGTTAGAACTTCTGAGACTTGAGGTTGAAGGGATTAATATAGATGATGCTTATAGGGCTAGACTTATAAGAGATGAGGCTAAATTAAAAGAGTTTAACAAAGAGACTGTTGTTCTAATGAATGAACAAACGGATTTACTTGCTAGAAAAACTTTAGCTGAAATAAACTACGATTTAATATTAGGTAAAAATAACAAAAAAGGAAGAGATTCAAACAAAGAAAGAGAGGATCACTTAGCTAAACTGCAAGAGCTGTACGATGACCTTTCAAAACAAGGTAAAAACAGATTTGACAAACAAATCGAGGAAGTTAAGCAAGAAAGAGATGCTAGACTAAAGGTTTATGATGATATATTAGCAAAAGAAAACCTAACACAAGAAGAAAGAGCTTCTTTTCTTAGAGCTAGAATTAATGCTGAACAACTAGCGACTGACAAGATAAATGAAATAGAAGAAGATAGAGCTAAGTTTATCAGAGAAACCGCTAAGAAGCTCTTGAAGGATCAGGAGAGATTAAATGCAAAGCAATTACTAGATAATTTAAAATCTGTAAAAGATCAAGCAGATATAATTAAGGCTGAGAAATACAAGGAGGCTGAATCGATTATAAAAGATAAAGAAAGATTAGCTGAAAAGCTTAAGGAGATTGATATTGAAATATTAGAGTTTCAAATAGCAGTAATAAAGCAAGGAATGGAAGATGGAACCCTGCCTGCTGAGGAAGCTGTTAAGAGAGTAGCTGCTTTACAGATTCAGTTAACGAAGCTAACAAACAAGGCGGCTGTAACTGCTGAAGAACAGATGGAAATGCTTAAGAAATCTGCTAAAGATTTTACAGATGCATTAATAGGAGCTATTGAAATGGAGCTTGATGCTCAAATATCTAGAGAAGAAAGAAAAACCACAATACAGAACAATGCTCTAAAAGAAAGGCTAAGAAACGAAAACCTTTCTGCTAATCAACGAGAAGCAATAAACAAAAGAATAGAGAACAATGAGATTGCGCTACAAAAGAAAAGAGATGAGTTAGCTGAAAAACAATTTAAGTTACAAAAGGCGATAGCAATAGGGCAAACGATAATAACTTCATTTGAAATGGCTACTAGAGCATACAACGCTGTATTAGCAGGTCCAGAGAAGTTCTTAGGCATATCTGCCTTAGCTTTAGCAAAAGTAGCGTATGGTACTGCTTTAGCTTTAGGTCTAGCTCAAGTAAATGCAATTAGAAGACAACAGTTCGTTCCCTCTGGAATGTCCGCTGGTTCTAGTGGAGGCGCTGGAGGTGGAGCAACAGTGACTCCTCCTGAGTTCAACATAGTAGGCCAATCAGCTTCTAATCAAGTAGCACAGGCTGTACAAGGACAGTTTGAGAAACCAGTAAAAGCTTATGTAGTGTCTAAGGATATAACTACAGCACAAGAAATGGATAGAAATATAGTTTCTTCTGCAAGTATATAAAGCAATTAAGCCGCCCCTATATAAAGGGCGGCTTAAAGATTTGAGGTGTTCTGAATGAACTTAATAAATCAACCGATACAAATATACATCTTTTTATTGTAAATAAAACAAATATTGATAAAAAAAATTATCTTAATATGGAAATTGACGTAATAGAGTTACTTATAGATGATCAGAATGAGTTTGGTGGAATACAAGCTGTATCTGTAGTAGAACATCCAGCAATAGAGGAAGACTTCATTGCACTAAACAGTCAAGAGATAAAACTTGCTGAGGTAGACAAAGAGAAAAGGATTTTAATGGGTCCTGCTTTAATACCAAACAAAAAGATATACAGAAGATCTAAGGATCATGAGTATTACATATTTTTTAGTGAAGATACTGTAAGGAAAGCCTCAGAGCTTTTCCTTACTAGGGGAAACCAGAGTAATTCTACACTAGAACACCAAGTAGAATTAAAGGGACTTACTGTAGTTGAAAGCTGGATTATAGAAGACTCTAAGATGGATAAATCTGCGTCTTACGGTTTGAGCTTACCTGAAGGGACTTGGATGATTTCTATGAAGGTTAACAATGACGAAGTATGGAATGACTACGTTAAAACTGGTAGGGTAAAAGGATTCTCTATTGAGGGGTATTTTGCTGATGCATTAGAAAGACCAAAAGAAGAAATAGAGGAAGAATTAATGTCTGCTGAAGAGCTTGAAGCACTGTCAGTTATGGAGGAGTTCTTAAACGCAATGGGGGATGTAGATCTAAAGTCATACAGTGATTATCCTGATGCGGCTGTAAATAATGCAAAGCGAGCCTTAGAATACAAGAAAGAGAAAGGTAGTTCTTGTGGTACTTCTGTAGGATGGAAAAGGGCTAGTCAATTGGCTAGTAGACAGCCAATAAGTAGATCTACTATTGCCAGAATGGCCTCATTTAAGAGACACCAACAAAACAAAGACGTTCCTTATTCTGAAGGATGTGGTGGTATTATGTGGGATGCTTGGGGAGGATCTGCTGGAGTAAACTGGGCAATATCTAAACTAAAAGAAATAGACGAAGAGTTGTCTAAAAGCCCTTGTTGGGAGGGCTACAGACAAGACGGATGGAAGACTGGTAGCACAGGAAAAAGAGTACCTAATTGTATTAAAAAGTAATTGAATGGCAACTAGCAGAAACACAAGTTATAAGGTACATGTTCAAAGAGAAACAGATGCTGAAATAAGTGCAGTAAACATTGAGCAAGGAGCCATGATGGTTTCTGAAACAGGTCTCTATATGGGTTACAATGGGGAGAATGTAAGAATATATCCTCAAAGCGGGACAGGCAGTGGATTAGGTTGGGTTAGATATGACGATACAGAATATACTGAATTAAACAAATTACAATTAGCAGATCAAGTTACTATACCAATGCCTAACAACGGAGGTAACATAGTAAGAAGTGAATCTGGATTAGATTATTATAACCCAATAACAGGAAAAGTAATATCTAATGCAGTAAACAATGTCTATGTAGTTACTGTAGTATTTAAGATGTCTACTCCTAATGCAAACCAAACACATATAGACTTTTCAATGAGTGGTTATGGAGACTTGCATAGAGTAGATATGGTTATGCCTTTTTATAAAGGTAATGACACGCCTCAAAACGCACACTCTATGGTTCAGTTCTATACAGACCAAGACTTTGTAGATAATGGTGCTAACTTTCAAATACAAGCACACGGTGGTACCGCTGAGGTTTGGGACATAATATACTTTATACAGAAAACACAATCATATGCGTAGAAAATCAGAAAAAACAGTAAGTCACACTTCTCCAAAGAATAGCAGAAGAGGCTGCCTGTGTAAGAATGGAAAATACTCAACAAAGTGTTGTGATGGGTCTTTGCAGGCTCAGGGAATAGGAAGCGTAACTAAAATTAATTAACATGTTTAAAAAGAAGAAAAAAGAAGTTAAGGAAGAGGCTCAAGCTAAGCCTTTAATCGAGAAAGTAACTGAATCGAAAGGAGTTAACAACATAAATACTCCTAGAACTATTAGTAGAAAAAATGGGTAAAAATACAACAGATTTTTCTGTTTGTGGTTTACCTATTATATTATTAAGTAATTATTTTAATATATCATATGAAAGCAAGTGAAATTCTAGAAAAGTTTAGAAACATCATTCTTTCAGAAGACGGAGAAGTAATCGAGAAGCCACAAGTAGAGGCTGCTCCTGCTACAGAACCTGAAGCTGAAGTTGAGTTATCTGAGCAAGAAGTAAAAACTGAGGCTGAAGTAGCTGAGGTTGAATTGGCGGAGATGCCAGAAGACGAAGCTTCCCCTGAAGATGTTGTTGAAGATATCGCAGAAGGTGAAGACAAATATGCTACCAAAGAAGAGTTAGCTAAAGGATTAGCTGAAATGAAAGCTATGTACGAAGCTATTATCGAATCTATGGGAAGCAAAGAAGAAAGCATGGAAGTTCCACAGGAGCTTAGTGCTGACGATTTAGCTGATGCTAAAGAAGTAGAGGTAGAATTATCTTCCGAAGAAGAAGTTTCAGTAGAGCCTATCGCTCATTCACCTGAAGCTGAGGTTGCTAAGAGCCCTTTAAGTTTATACGCTCAAAGAGGTAAGAAAACAACCGTTGACTCTGTATTTAATAAATTATTCAAATAAACTAAACAAAAATGGCAACAAGCACAAACATTACAACAACTTATGCTGGTGAGTTTGCAGGGAAATACATCGCTGCTGCTTTACTAAGTGCGTCTACTATTGAGAATGGTGGACTTACTGTTAAACCGAATGTGAAATACAAAGAGGTAATGAAGAAATTATCAACAGATGGTATCGTTGCAGATGCTACTTGTGATTTCGATCCTACTTCCACTATCACATTAACTGAAAGAATTTTACAACCTGAAGAGTTTCAAGTAAACTTACAGTTATGTAAAAAAGACTTCAGATCTGACTGGGAAGCTGTACAAATGGGATACTCTGCATTTGACAACTTGCCTCCATCTTTCCAAGACTTCTTGATTGCACATGTTGCAGGAAAAGTTGCTGAGAAAACTGAGCAAACTATCTGGTCTGGAGCTAACGCTACTGCTGGTGAATTTGACGGATTAGTTACTTTAGCTACTGCTGATGCATCTGTTATCGATGTAGCTGCTGGAACTGTAACTGCTGCTAACGTAATTGACGAATTAGGTAAAATCGTTGACGCTATTCCTTCTGCTGTTTACGGTAAAGAAGACTTAAACCTTTATGTTTCTCAAAACATCGCTAGAGCTTATGTAAGAGCTTTAGGTGGATTCGGAGCTTCTGGATTAGGTGCTAATGGTACAAACGCAATGGGAACTCAGTGGTGGAATAACGGAAGCTTAACTTTTGATGGAGTTTCTTTATTCGTAGCTAATGGATTAGCTGACAACACTGCAATGGCTGCTGAAAAATCTAACTTATTCTTTGGAACAGGATTGTTATCTGACCACAACGAAGTACAAGTTATAGACATGGGATCAATTGACGGAAGTCAAAATGTTCGTGTTGTAATGCGCTTTACAAGCGGTGTACAGTACGGAATCGGATCTGATATCGTTCTTTATTCTTAATAAATAAATTATATGGGGAGGTCCATAAAGCCTCCCCAATAATTAAATAATTAATCTTTAAAAATATATATAAATGGCTTGTAACTTAGACGCTGGGCGTAAAGAACCTTGTAAAGACGTTGTTGGAGGGATTACTGCTGTTTACTTTGTAAATTACGGAGGTTATGGAACCGCTACGATTGATGATACTACTGATGAGGTAGATGATTTTTCTCAAGCTGCTGTAACTGCTTACAAATACGAAGTAAAAGGTAACTCTAACCTAACACAGAATATTAACTCTTCTAGAGAGAATGGAACTACTTTCTTTGAGCAAGTGTTAACTTTAACACTACACAAACTAACCAAAGAAGACAATAAGCAAATCAAATTGATGGCTTACGGAAGACCTCATGTTTTAGTTGAGGATTACAATAAAAACATATTTGTTGTAGGTGTTGAGCATGGTGCAGATGTATCTGGTGGTACAGTTGTAACTGGTGCTGCAATGGGAGATTTATCAGGATATACTTTAACATTGACTGCAATGGAAAAATTACCTGCTAACTTCTTAGCCCACACAATAGATCCTTCGACTCCTGACGAAATAATTGTTGGTAGTGCTACTATAACGGTTGAGGAAGGAACAAACGTTTAATCTATTAAACACAATAGGTATTAAACCCTTTGCTTAGGCAAGGGGTTTTTTATTTATAAAACAATTATTGTATTTTTTGATTATCTTATTATGAAAGTGTTACAACCAAACAGTGATCCACAGACTATTAAAATTGTCCCTAGACAATACATAGAGGCAAGTGATCTAGTTTTAACTATAACTCAAGATGGAACTTCTAAAAGTGAAGTGCTGTCTGATTTGACTTCTGTAATAAATGGTAATTATATAGACATTGAAATTACGTCTACTATCTTAACCGAAGGGGAACTATATTTTATGGAGCTTAAGCAAGATACTACTTTGCTTTACAGAGATAAAGCGTTCTGTACGTCTCAAACAAGCAAGGCTGTAGATCACACATTGAATACAAACCAGTATACCGAATATGAAGCGTATCCAACTGGTCAACAATATATCATGAGATAATGGAAGAAAAGAACCAAAGTGTAAGATTCGTGAACCTATCTTCTTATGCAGCTCCAGAATACAAGGAGGTGTATAACAAGGATTGGGTTTTATATGAGACTGAAGATGGAGAGGATTATTTTACTGGGCTAATAGACAAGTACTTAGATAGCCCAACAAACGCATGTTGTATTAACGGTATATCTGACATGATATACGGTAGAGGATTAGATTGCACAGACTCTGAAGAAAAGCCAGAGATGTACGCTAAGATGAAGCTTCTAATTAAAGACAAGGAGCTAAAGAAAGTAGTAAACGACTACAAGTTATTAGGTCAAGCTTCTTTTCAAATTATATACAACGAATCCAAGACAAGTATAGTAAAAGTACTACACTTTCCAATGGAAACCCTTAGAGCTGAGAAAGCCAAAGATGGTTGTATTAAGGCTTACTACTATCACCCAAGCTGGAAAGATCTTAAGCCTAGTGATGAGCCTAAGAGGATACCTTCTTTTGGGTATGGAACAAAGTCTCAACAAATAGAGATCTTTGTGATTAGACCTTACAGAGCTGGATTCTACTATTATTCACCTGCCGACTACCAATCTTGTGTTCAGTATTGTGACTTAGAAAGTGAAGTATCGAACTATCATATAAACAACATTCAGAACGGTATTCAGCCTAGTTTATTTATCAACTTTAATAACGGTGTGCCAGATGAAGAAGCACAGCAGTTAATAGAGAATAAGATCAATGACAAATTTGGTGGCACTTCTAATGCTGGAAGGGCAATTATAGCATTCAACGAGGATCCTGAAAGAAAAGCCACAATAGAAGCTATTCATTTACCTGATGCTCATGCTCAATACCAATTCTATGCAGATGAAAGTAGAGAAAAGATTATGTTAGGCCATAGGATCGTTTCTCCGATACTTTTGGGTATAAAAGATAACACAGGGTTCGGAAACAACGCAGAAGAGCTTAGAACGGCTTCTGTGATCATGGACAACGTAGTTATTAGACCATTTCAGACAGCAATTATAGATGCTGTTAACGAGATACTACATTTTAACGGTATTTTCTTGAACTTATACTTTGTTACTTTACAGCCTATAGAGTTTACTGAATTAGAGAACATCTCTACCAAAGTAAGAAAAGAGGAAGAAACAGGAGAAAAGATGTCTAGTCAAAAATGGAATTTCCTTTCTAAGATGAAGAATATATTTAAAAAAGAGGAGGATTAGATGGAAGCATTATTTATAACAACAGAAGAGCTTAGAAGAAAGTCTATCATTGGAGGTAATGTAGATGCTGATAAATTTATACAATTTATTGGAGTAGCTCAGGATATACACATACAGAATTATTTGGGTACTTTATTATATAATAAATTACAGAGTTTGATTACCAGCGGAACTATAGATGAAGCTGGTAATTCAAATTACAAGTTGTTATTAGATAGTTACATAGGTCCCATGTTAGTATGGTACGCACAAGCTGATTACTACTTGTTCGCACCATTTCAAGTATCCAACGGTGGAGTGTTTAAACATAGAAGTGAAAACTCTGAAACACCTGAGATGACTGAGATCAAGAGTTTAGTTGAAACATGTAAAGACAAAGCTGAGTTCTATACTAGAAGATTTCTTGATTATATGGATTTTAATAGTCAACTATATCCTGAGTACAATCAAAGCACGAATGGAGGTATGTATCCTGATCGAAAAGAAAGTTTTAATTCTTGGGTTTTATGATAGAAAAAGAAAAGACAACATATAAACCAAAAAAGATTAACATAGTAAAGTTAGAGACTTACTTAAACAAGATAAATAAAAATGGCAAACAGCATAAATTGGGGAAAGATTTACTGCGATAGTTATTTTGGAGACGAACACAATGAACAAACAATACATAATCAATCACAACCTAACTGCTTCGTATAATGATAAAATGGTTTTTAAATTTAATAGGGTGGGGAGAGGTCTATGAAGTATCTTGGTTCGGAAACGTAAATGAAAGTAATGATTGGGGAATAGCATACCCATTTAATGCAGATGGAAGTTTTCTGAGAGTAGATACCATAATGGAATCATCAGACGTAACATATATAACAACAGATCAAACAAAATATTAAATAATGGCTAAACAAACAATTAACGTAGGAAGTACTGCTAATGATGGTACTGGAGACAAACTAAGAGATGCTTTTGTAAAGGTAAACGCAAACTTTACAGAGCTATATTCTGATGATTTGGGGGATGTAAACTCCATTATAGCAGGAACAGGTATTTCTGTAAGTTCTGCTACAGGGGATGTAACAGTAACTAACTCTGCGCCTGACCAAACAGTTTCATTAACTGAAGGTACAGGAATTGATATAACAGGAACATATCCAAACTTCACTATTGCTTCAACTGTTTCGGGAATAGACGGAACAGGAACGGCTAATTACATACCTAAGTGGACAGATGGCGATACAATAGGTAATAGTGTTATTTATGATGATGGAACGAATATAGGTATAGGTACGAATAGTCCTTCTTCTAAATTACAATCTTATGTAATAAGTACAGGAAATGTAGGAGCAACCGCTGCTGCATCGTTATCTCTTGCTTCAGATGGCGCTATAAACACATTCAACACAATTACTTTCGGAAAACAACCAAGCAATTCTTATGCTCCTGCTTATGTAGGATATATAACTACGGATGCAACAGGAAGTTCTAAGGGTGATATTATTTTTGGTGCAAGAAACGTAACAACTGATTCTGCTCCTACGGAACGTATGCGTATTACTTCAACTGGTATGGTGCAAGTAGCAAGCGGAGTTGATTTATCTTTTGCAGTACCAACAGTAGGCGCTGTAAAAATAGGAAGGATTGACCGTGCTTACATTCAGATAGAAAGAAATGACTTTGATGGAGATATATCTTTCGTAACAACAGGAACTGGAGATGCAGGTTTATTGGAAAGAATGCGTATACACGATACAGGAGATATATCATTTAGAGACGGTTCAGCTAATGAGGGATTCTATTGGGATAGGAGTGCTGCGAGTTTAGGAATAGGAACTACAACTCCTAGTCAAAAATTATCTGTTGTTTCAGGAGGTAGTTTGACAAGAGCTAATATAACAAATACTGATAACGGTGCCTTAGGTGCTGGAATTCAATTTACTGTTGAAAGTGGTGGTTCTTTAGTTTCAAATGCTACAATAAGAGTAGATAACGCAGGTAATGTTTCTATTTTTAACGGCATTAATAACAGCGAAGTAGAACATATTCGTATTACAAGTGGGGGAGACCTTCACGTGGACGGAGATGTTATTGCATTCTCAACTACTATTTCAGACCAAAGGTTAAAAGACAATATACAAACCATAGATAACGCTTTAGACAAGGTTTCTAACCTTAGAGGTGTATCATATACTTGGAATAACGGAAACCGTAAAGGACAAAAGGATTTAGGTCTTATAGCACAGGAAGTTGAACAAGTACTACCAGAGTTAGTAAGGGAAAAAGAAATGCCAATGATAGATGGCGGAACTTACAAAACAGTAGACTATGAAAAAATTGTAGGTGTACTTATTGAAGCGGTAAAAGAATTGAAAGCAGAAGTTGAATCTTTAAAATCTAAATAATGGGATTAATAGGTAAATACACGCATATACAAGATATACCTTCAGAAACTGAAACTAAAATGATTACTGTTACTTACCCTGATTTTCCTGAGGGACATCCTGATTTTGAATTATCAGGAAAACAAGAAGAAATTGAAGTTCCTGTTGTTGAAAGAATAGAAACAATATATGAAAATGCTTACGTTAATATAAAAGCATCAAGTTCTTGGAAAAATCAACAACTTAACAAGCATTTTACTACAATAACATACGATGTTTTTGAAAGTAAGGAGGCTAAAGAAAATGGAGATGAGCCTATAGAAACGAATATTGTTCCAACAGTTCAATTTATAGCAGGAGAGGAACACGAAATATTAAGAGGTTATGAGGAGTTAAAAAAAACAGAGCCTTTTGATACTTTTATTAACGACTAAAAAAACAATATATGGCAGTACCAAGTAGTGGAGAATTAGAATTAAGAGGAGATATTGCTCTTGAAGTCTATGGAAATGCCACAGGAAATAATATATCATTAGGTGCTATGTCAGACTTAGCGGGTTTTAGCGAGCCTGATTCTATGTCTGATTTTTATGGATATGTTTCAGCAGTAGCACCTACAGTTGTAACAAATAATGCAACTAGTGTAACGGGAAGTAGTATGGTTCTTAATGGTAATGTTACATCTGATGGAGGAGCGACTATTACATCAAGAGGTTTTTATTTTGGAACTAATGGATCAAATCCTCAATTAAACACACAATATTCAGTAGGTGGAACTACAGGGGCTTTTAGTTTAAGTAGAACAGGATTAGCCGAAGCAACTTATTATATTTGGGCATATGCTGAAAATTCAGAAGGCGAAACAATCGGCAATAGAATTACTCAAGTTATAGCATTTCAACCTGTTTTAAATCAAAGAATACCTTATTCTAATGCAGTGCTTGCTAATTTAGACCTTTATGGAATTAGGTATGCTTATGCATACTACATACACCCAACTACAAGTGCTTATGTTATGATAAACGGAACTACAGTTAGAGATAATGATGAAAATTGGAGTGAATCATCTCAATTGGCTTGGTTTAATGACAGACCTTATGACCCTGAACAAGGGGCTTGGACTTTTTATGAAAATTCAGGTAAAACTCTATGTTCCAATGCTACAAATCAATTAAGGTCAGGTGGACATTTAACGCAAAGTGGGGATAGATTTAATGTTTTCAGTAATGAATATTATTATTCAACTTTAAACGCTATGAGCACTAATCAAAGTTTCACTAATAAATCTGCAAGTGCAAATGTTCCTTCAGGAGCAATAAGTGTTACATCTTTAGATTTTTCAAGTGATAACTATAGACTGTGGACAGAATATAGATGTACTTCTAGTGGAGGAACAATATATTATAACGGTTCAGGAACACAAAGAGCCGAGCTAATTCAAAACTTTGATATGTAACTTAAAAAAAAGGGGGTGTAAAAGCCCCCATTTAACTAAATAAAAAAACAACAATGAAAAATTGGATAATTTCAAGCGTTAAGGCGCAAGTAGAACAAGACGGATTACAAAACGTAATTCACACAATCCATTGGCGATTAGGAAAACAAGATGGAGAACACTATGCAGATGTATATGGTTCTAAGTCATTAGCTGCTCCAAGTGCTGACAATTTTATCCCTTCTGAAGATGTTACTTTGGATATGGTAAAAGAATGGTTAGAAGCGTCTTTTGAAGCTGACGAATTAGGGTCTTTAGAAGCTAACCTTGATGCACAAATAGAAGCTAAAAAGAACCCTACTGAAATAGAACTTTCACTTAATTAATAACCCTTAAATACAATTAAAATGGCTAAAAACGAAAAAACACCCATTACTATTGATGACAAAGAGTATTTATTTGAAGATTTAACACAAGAGCAACAAACGATTGTAAACCACATTTCTGACCTAAGTAGAAAGATAGGCAGTTCAGAGTTTAACCTACAACAACTAAACTTTGGTAAGCAAGCCTTTGTAAATGCTC
>Ga0209653_1000470_pt1 | contig 36060 bp, 23 predicted proteins | sample SaaInl6LU_22_DNA_FD_184644 | JGI IMG/M metagenome (GOLD analysis project Ga0209653, IMG submission 184644) | Marine microbial communities from expanding oxygen minimum zones in the Saanich Inlet - ESP_116LU_22_DNA (SPAdes) (version 2) | ecosystem: Environmental > Aquatic > Marine > Intertidal...
AAAACAGCGCAGGAATCCCGATATTTTTCCCATTCATCCAGCCCACTGAATTATTGATTTGATCAAAATTACTATTTGTTAAATCAATAGTATACGTATTCCCGCTTTTGGTGTATCCTGAATCCGTTCCCGTACCTGTACCTGAACCCGTGTTGGGATTTGTGGTAGCTACGTCATCGTCTCCACTACTACAAGCTTCAAGAAAACTCAACCCAAAAAAGGCAAAGGCTACTGTGGGGCATACTTCTTTTAAAAAATGTCTTCTGCTTTTCATGTTTTTTATTTTAAATATAATAAATAAAATGCTAAACAAAACCCTCACAGTGTTGTAAAAAAGTCCATGTTATGCAAAGGGATATCTCTGTAAGCACAAATTGAGTTTATTTATAGTCCTTCTAATTGTATACATTTGTGTCTACATAAAATAGCCAAACGTGAACCAAGTCTTTTTTAAAGTATTGATAATAAGTATTTTGTGCATTGTTGTTTCTAATGCGCAGTATCATCCGCCTATACAAAACTTTACGCCTGATGTCTATAAGGCTGGAAATCAGAATTGGAATATTAGCAGGGATGATAACAACAGGATTTATGTGGCAAACAACTTTGGATTGCTGGAATTTGACGGTTTGCGCTGGACATTACACCCAACCCCCGACGGTTCTATTATGCGTTCCGTATTTGTAAAAAACAACATGGTCTTTACAGGTGCATATATGGACTTTGGCTATTGGCTCCGTAATGAAAATGGTACACTAGCCTATACTTCGCTTGCAAACACCGTTGGTTTTCAAACCATTGAAGACGAACAGTTTTGGAATATTTTTAGCCACAAGCAGTATATCCTTTTTCAGTCCTTAAATCGATTGGTCATTTATAATCAACAATCCAATACGCTAAAAACGTATACCTCTGAGTATGGTATTTTGGACGCTTTTGTCAATGACGATGAGATTTATTTTCAAGACAATAACCGTACACTCTTTAAGATAGAAAACGAAAAAAGCTTGGTGTACCTCTCCGCTGCTGCGCTCAATCAAAATCAAGTTGTAGGTTTAGTCAACACTTCAGTAGGTCAGTTAATCGTAACAAGAGAGAATGGCTTGTTTCTAAATGCCAGAAACCTAAAAGCCACCCAACCCCAATTAAGTAAAAGTCTAGCCCAAGATGTGGTGTATAGTTTTACACAAGCCGCCAATGGGCAACTTATTCTTGGAACGGTCAAAAATGGAGTTTACATACTTTCGGAAAGCGGCGCATTGGTGCATCATATCAATGTAGATAGCGGATTGAATAACGATACCGTTTTATCCGTTTTTTCTGACAATAGAGGGGTTTGGCTCGGTTTAGACGATGGTTTGGCTTATGTAAAGCTCGAAGCAGCCATTCAACAATACAACTCTCGGCAAGAGGCCATAGGTACAGCTTATGCAACCATTGTGTTTAATCAGTATTTATATGTTGGTACCAACCAAGGGCTGTTTTACAGAAGACACAACGCGGACGAACCCCTTAAGCCCATAGCTGGGTTGGAGGGTCAGGTATGGTCGTTGAATCGCATCGAAAACAAGCTTTTTTGCGGTCATGACCGAGGTGCTTTTCTAGTGACTGAAAATAAGGCAAAGCAGCTTTATGCCAAGTCCGGTATGTGGACGTTTAAGCAAATTAACGACAAACTTATGCTTGCCGGTGCTTATGATGGGTTACACGTTTTTAGTAAAAAATCAAATACTTGGACCTATCAAAACCACCTTAAAGACTTTAGCATATCGTCTCGTTATTTTGAGATTTTAGATGATGCTGAATTGCTCGTAAGCCATGAGTATAAGGGAATTTATAAACTGACAATGGATGAAGCCAAAACAGCTATAGTTTCCGTCAAACAACTCCCAGACGTACCCAAGAGTACTTACAGCAGCTTACGGCTTTTTGAAGGCGATATTTACTACTTTTCTAAAGCGGGTTTTTTCAGGTATGACAGCACCCAAAATAAACTGATAAAAAACGAATTCATCTCACAACTTTTTAATGAAGATAACTTCACAACCGCTAAAATGGTAGTTGACAGCGATGCGTATTTATGGCTTTTTGGACGTAATAACCTATATCAGTTAAAAAAAGCAGCCCTCACAAATGACCTTTTGGTAAACAAACTGCCCATCGCTTATGATACCCGAAAGACCATCACGGGCTTTGAAAACCTAAGCCGTATTGAAAAAGACATTTACCACCTTGGAACATCAAGAGGCTTTTTTAGGCTTGATATTTCAAAAATAGAATCGGTACCACCAGAAATTGGATTAAGCACACTAGTTGCAAATAACAAAATGGGAGACGCCCAATTTTTGAATGTAAACGAGGAGGTGAATCTCGACTATGACTACAACACGATAACCGCCTCGCTCTATTTTACCAATAATACAATTTCAGACTTGCCTCGCTTTCAATACAAACTCGATGGTTATAGCGACAGCTGGTCTGCTTGGACAGAAGATGCAGCTGTTACTTTCAGCAATTTGAAATTTGGCAGCTATAACTTATTGGTCCGTGCGATGGTCAATGATGTTGTTAGCAAGGAAACTTTTGAAATACCCTTCAAAATAAATCGGCCATATTATTTTTCAAATATTGCCTTACTGGTTTATTTCGTTTTTATGTTTGGCCTTTTTCGAGCGATCAACAACAGGTATACGCACTATTACAGGCGGGAGCAAGAAAAGCTTATTAAGGAGAACAAGCGTAAAATTGATATGATGCAGTTTAAGCAGAACGAAGAGATCATGCGTATCAAAAACGAACAATTAGAAGATAATATTGATAAGAAAAACAAGGAGCTTGCGATTTCAACAATGGCATTTATTAAGAAAAATCAGTTTATGAACTCCTTGTTAATCGATTTGGAACCCGCTGCAAGTAATCCTACAGTATCAAGAGTGTTGCGAACCATCAAACGCACCTTAAAAAATGATGATGATTGGGAGTTTTTTGAACAGGCTTTTGATAATGCAGATAAAGACTTTTTGAAAAGGCTAAAACAAAAACACGATGCGCTCACAAACCACGATTTAAAGCTTTGTGCCTATTTACGCCTAAATTTATCGTCTAAAGAAATTGCTCCCTTACTTAGCATATCCGTTAAGAGTGTAGATATAAAACGCTACCGTTTGCGAAAAAAAATGGATTTGCCGCACAATCAAAATCTTACAGAATACATTCTTTCACTGTAGAATCCTTATTTTTTACCCCTTTTTTTACATTGTATACATTATGTAGAGATATCTTTTATCAATACAACAACTGATTTGTATTAGTTTTGAGTAAACCTAAATTAATATGAATAACCTACTTAACTATATTCTAGTTGCTTTTCTCGTATCTCATATTGCCATTGCTCAGCAATTAGGCGGTACCATTACAGATGCTGACAGCGGCATGCCACTTCCTGGTGCTACTGTCTTAGTGAAAGGAACTACCAATGGAACAACCACCGATTTCGATGGTTTATTCCAGTTAGACAATGTTTCCAGTGACGCTATTCTTGTTATTTCATACATAGGATATGAAACACAAGAAGTTGCTGTAAATAACAATACCAATTTTACAATTACATTATCAGCCGTTGCAGACGCACTGGAGGAGATTGTAGTTGTCGGATATGGTACACAGCGCAAAAAGGAAGTTACAGGTGCTGTTAGTGTTTTAGGCGCAAAGGCCATTGAAAAACTAAACCCCGTTCGTACCGAGCAAGCCTTACAAGGGCAAATTGCTGGTGTAAATATCAGTTCGCAATCTGGATCTCCAGGTGCTGGTCTTAACATTAGGATTAGGGGAATCACTACAAACGGAAATAATGCCCCCCTTATTTTGGTTGACGGCAATCGCATAGGAGACCTCAACGCCTTAAACCCCAATGACATTCAAAGTATTAACGTACTTAAGGATGCAACGGCGGGTATTTATGGAGTACAGGCATCAAATGGGGTAATTCTGATTACCACCAAATCGGGAAGAAAAGATTCCGAATTGGATGTGCAGGTAGACAGTTACACAGGTTTTCAGACCACCAGCAAAAAAATTGACCTGATGAATGCCTTTGACTTTGCTCAATATGTAAATGATGCTACGGGCAAAACGGAATTCTTTGTCTATCCGCAAACGGGTACCGATTGGCAAGACGAGGTGTTTCAACAGGCGGCTATCTCAGAAATCAATACTACCGTAAAGGGCGGCGGCGAAAAATCAGCATATTCAATTGGCGCTGGTTACCTCACCCAAGACGGTATCGTAGGTGGTAGTAATAACAATTACGAGCGGTACAACGCACGTATTAATTATCAGTACGATATTTTAGATAACCTGAAGCTAACTGCCAACGCACTACACTTTTATTCCACCAAGCGAAACTTGCCCGAAGGCGGTAATGGTTCGGTGTTGTTTAGTGCTGTTAACCTCAATCCTAACATGCCTGTTTATGATGAAAACGGCAATTTCTCTTTGGCAGACGATCTCTCCCAAAGAGAAATCATGAATCCTGTGGCTCAAATCCATAACGCAAGCAACATCAATCGCACTTCCAAATGGACAGGCCTTGCGGCATTGGAGTATTCGTTTTGGGAAAATTTCACAGTAAAATCTCAGTTTAACATCAACCACGCAACGGTACTTGAAGATGAGTTTAGACCCGAGCTGTACTATGGCGGTGGAAAGCAAGATAATTATCCGTCTACGATGACTCTAGCGGGTCTAACTGATGCCAAAATAGAAAATGAAGTAAGAGATTTTGGCGCCAATTATGACGATTGGACTTTGGACAATACCATTACGTATACAAATACATTTAACGATGTCCACAACCTAACCGTACTCTTGGGTACTTCGCTTTACAGAAACAGAGGATCGTTCTTTGGAGAGACAAGTAGTACAGAAAATGGCACAAATAAAGTAGGACAAACCGTTTGGGACCCTGGAATGAAAAGACCAACAATCAATCGCTTTGATGAAGCTGAGTTGGAAAATGGTGCAGATTGGTTTGACACCCGTTTATCATCCATTTTCACAAGAGTTCGATACAACTATAAAGGGAGATATCTTTTCTCGGGAGTTTTGCGAAGAGATGTGTCCTCTCAATTTTCTACTGAGGATGGCAGAAACATTGGTTATTTCCCTTCAGGTTCTATTGGATGGAACATTTCAGAAGAAGCCTTTTTACAAAATGTTGAATGGATCAGTAGCCTAAAATTGCGAATGAGCTATGGTATCATTGGAAATGACCGTATTGATTCATTTAGGTTTTTAACCCGACTAGACGGAAATTCTGGATATGCTTCGGGAGCTTCAAGTGTAATTTTTGGAAAGTCAGCTGGAAAATTAGGCAATCCCTTACTAAAATGGGAAGAGCAGGAAAGCACCAACCTTGGACTTGATATGCGACTGTTTGATAACAAGCTCAATATTTCGGTTGATGCATATGAAAAACAGACCAAAGATTTACTTATCCAGCCTGATGCTTCTGCAACAACAGGAGGCGCTGCGCCTGGTTCAAGCCCACCCCTTGTTAATGCAGGGACGGTGCGTAACCGTGGTCTGGAGTTTACCATTGGCTATAACAACAGCATTGGTGATGACTTTAGTTTTAATATGAATTATAATTTCTCAACCATTGACAATGAGGTGCTTTCACTTAACGGAAGAACAACACCAGTTGATGGTGAATTTGGGATAGGTCTAAGCCAAACAGGCATTACCCGTATGGAGCCCGGATTGCCCCTAGGACATTATTTTGGTTATAAAACCAACGGCATTTACCAAACCCAAGCGGAAATAGATGCACTAGATGCTGTTTTTGCTGCTGCAAACCCAAGCGGAGACGGCATATATCACAACGATGCTATGCCAGGTGATTTTCGTTTTATAGATGTTAACGGAGACGGTGAAATCACGGAGAAAGACCGTACCAATATAGGGGATCCAATTGCTGATTTTGAAATGGGTTTTAGCTTTGGATTTAACTATAAAAACCTAGATTTTAGTGCAAATGCCTTTGCATCCATAGGCCATGAGATGGTTAGGAATTATGAGATCAACCATAAATTTGCAAATAAGGGGACCTATATGCTCAGAAGATGGCAGGGGTCGGGCACAAGCAATGCCATGCCAAGAGCTGCAGTCTCAAGCATTAATTCAAATTATTTTAATGATTTTCACGTTGAAGACGCCTCTTACGTACGCCTACAAAATGTGCAAATAGGCTATAACCTAACCAAGCTATTGGGAGAGAATGCCGCAGTAGACAACTTTCGTATTTACCTTTCCGGTAATAACGTATTTACCATTACCGATTATAAGGGATACGACCCATCCGCCAATACAGGCGCGCCTCTTGGAGGTGCTTTGGACAAGGGTTTTTACCCCATTGCCTCAACCTACCTTATTGGAATTAACCTAAACTTTTGATGACCATGAAAAAATCACCTAATATTTTATTTTATATGATGCTGATGGCATTTGCGCTAAGCTGCGATAGCTTTGTTGAAGTGGAGCCTTCAGGTCCAACAAACGTTACTTTTTTTAAGACTGAAAAGGACTTTCAAGAAGCCAAAATAGGCATGTATAGTGCCTTACGTACTACATTTTGGAACACCCTTGTTGGTGTGGTTGCATCTGACGACTATGCTGCTGGTGGTGACACCGCGACCTATGACCAGGCAACCTTACAAAATGTCAATCAGATGATACACTCACCCAATGATGGAAATCAATTGCGTGACGTTTGGGGATTGATGTACGCGGGGCTAAACCGCGCCAATTTTGTTTTGGAAAACAAAGACAAACTGGACTTTGCAGGCAAAGATGAAATTATGGCAGAGGCGTATTTTGTACGTGCTTATTTCACTTTTGAGCTAGTCAAATTTTTTGGCAATGTTCCCCTCAAAACAGCAGATCGCAATGGGGTGTTACGTATTGCGGATGTGAGCATTTTACCAGCAGATGAATTTACTATGGAGCGTGTTGCCGATATACCAACAGCCTATGCCCTTATTGAGGAGGACTTAAAGGAAGCCATTCCAAATCTACCTGTAACACAGGACACTAAATATGAAGCCACCAAAGGGGCTGCCCAAGCCCTGTTGGGCAAGGTGTACTTATATCATGCAACTTTCGATAACACCAAGTTTGCAGAAGCCGCCACCGTACTAAACCAAGTGATTGGTAGTGGACAGTATAGCCTTGTTACTGGATCTGACTACACTAAATTATTTGAAATTGAAGGTGAAAACGGCTCGGAGTCTGTTTTTGAAATCCAATACAACAGCCTGCTGCCTGCAGGTTGGGCCTGTATCACATGTAGCACGGGAACTTATTTTGCAAAATTCAACGGGCCACGCTCTCCTTACGATGATCCCATCTTTGATGCGGGCTGGGGCTTTTGCTTGCCTTCTGTAGAACTATACGACTTATTTGATGCAGGCGATGCACGTCGTGATGTAACGTTTTACGACCTAAGAGACGATCAAGATCGTTATACACCCGGCAGGGATGATACGGGCTTGTTTAACAAAAAGTATTTGCCTCGTTTGGAACCTAAACGAGCGGGTTCAGACCCACTCAATTATGATAACAACTACCGCGCTATTCGCTATGCCGATGTACTGCTGATGGCAGCCGAAGCTGAAGCACAAAGCGGTGGTGCCAACGCTGAAGATTATCTAAACCAAGTAAGAGCACGTGCCTATGGCGATAACAGCCATGACTATACGGCAAGCGAAGGATCCTTGTTAGATGCTATATATAATGAGAGACGTAAAGAACTGGCAGGAGAAGGCCATCGTTTCTTTGACTTGGTTCGTACCAAAAAAGCGGCTGCAGCCATTGATGGCTTTACAGCAAATAAAAATGAAATTTTCCCCATACCCTTAATCGAGTTAGAGTTAGCACTCGCTCAAGACAGGTGGAAACAAAACCCCGGATATTAACTAACTACTTTAAACCCAAATAACATGAAATTATTGAATAAAGGGATTTACACCCTACTACTACTGCTTATCATTAGCACTCCTTTTGCTTGTACAGAAGAAAACGACAATTACAGCATCATTGCTGGACTAGATTTTAATATTGCTACCCTGAATCCTACTGGCAACAAAACAGGTGTCATCCCAACTACAGTTCCTGGCGATGGACGCATTGTATATACGGTTGATTTTGGCGATCCCACCAACACAGATAATTCAGATGTCTTCCGCACTAGCGGCCCTATGGTAACATATAGCTACCCACTGGAGTCAAAGACATATACCATTACTGTTACCGCTGCCATGGCAGGAGATGAGGATGTTTCTATTACAAAAGACCACACTGTTGTTTATGCAGTGCCACCACCACCACCAAGTTCTTCAGCATCTCCAATTGAGGGCACTTGGAAATTAGCACCAGAAGCAGGTGCTTTGGGCGTAGGTCCTGGTAAAGACGATGTGTCTTGGTGGTCAAATACTACTGGAGATGTTACCACGCGTGCTTGTTTATTTGACGATAAATATGTATTCAATGCTGATGGTAGTTTTGCAAATGTAGTAGGTGCAGAAAGTTGGATTGAGACGTGGCAAGGAGCAGCAGCAGATGGTTGTGCTGCACCCGTATTTCCACATGACGGTACCGCAACAGCTACATACGAATTCAATGAATCCGCGGGGACTCTTAAACTTACAGGAAAAGGGGCTTACCTTGGATTACCAAAAGCGTATAATCTTGGAGAACTTGCTGCACCAGGGGATGCACCAGATGAAATTATCTATATAGCAGCGCTTTCTAGCGATGGCAACACACTTGAAATTGACATTAAAGTCAATGATGGTAACAACGCCCACTGGTCCTTTAAGTTGGTCAGAGACTTGCCCCTAATAGGAAGCTGGAAGCTTGCACCAGAATCAGGTGCTTTGGGTGTTGGTCCTGGCAAAGACGATGTGTCTTGGTGGTCCAATACTACTGGAGATGTTACCACGCGTGCTTGTTTATTTGATGACAAATATGTATTCAATGCTGACGGTAGTTTTTCAAATGTAGTAGGTGCAGAAAGTTGGATTGAGACGTGGCAAGGCGCAGCAGCAGACGGCTGTGCTGCACCCGTATTTCCTCATGACGGTACCGCAACGGCTACATATGAATATGACAAGACAGCAGAGACCCTTAAACTTACAGGGAAGGGAGCTTACCTCGGATTACCAAAAGCGTTTAATCTTGGAGAACTTGCTGCACCAGGGGATGCACCAGATGAAATTACCTATATAGCAGCGCTATCTAGTGATGGCAGTACACTTGAAATTGACATTAAAGTCAATGATGGTAACAATGCTCACTGGTCCTTTAAACTTGTTAAAGAATAAGAACGTTGTAAATACCCTGCGAACAGTTATGCTTTGTTGGCAGGGTATTTTATTTTTGGAGATATATTATAACTGTTTCAAAATCATCAATTTAAAAAACACTACTTATATTGTTAAACTGATAATTTTTGCCCCTTTTTTTTAAATTGTATATACGTTGTATAGATACTTTTTTACAATCTAGCAATACAATATTGATACATTTGACAAAATTCAGGTTAAAAAAAATAGTATAGCTTATTTGCTTGAAGAAGCATTTAAAAACTTTTATCCTAACAACAAAAACACAAACATGAAAAACACCATTTTTAAACTAATTTTCTGTCTTGTTGCTTTCTCGGGAATTTCTCAGATGCATAAAGTTCAAGTCAACCAAGGGGCCGATGGCACTACACTGGTTATTAATGGAGAAGACTTTATGGTCAATGGTATGAATTGGGATTATTTCCCAATCGGCACCAACTATTCTTTCAGCTTATGGAACCAGACGGATGACTTTATAAAAGCTGCGCTCGATGCTGAAATGGGATTACTCAAAAATATGGGAGTAAATACCATTAGAACTTATACAGGTATCCAGCCTAGATGGATTACCTATATCTATGAGAACTATGGAATACACACCATATTAAACCACTCTTTTGGTCGTTACGGACTCACTATAGATGGTGCATGGGTTCCAGTTACCGACTATAGAGATGAAAAGGCACAAACACTTTTGTTGTCTGAAGTGACTGCACTTGCAAAAGAATATAAAAATACACCAGGACTTCTTTTGTTCTTACTCGGAAACGAAAACAACTATGGTTTGTTTTGGGCTGGAGCTGAAACAGAGGACTTTCCAGACGAGGAGGATCAACGCCAAGCCGTTGGTGAAAATCGTGGTCGGCCCATGTATAAACTCATGAACGATGCCGCTAAAGCCATGAAAGAAATTAATGATGCATATCCAGTTGCCATTTGTAATGGTGACCTTTTATTCTTAGAAATCATTGCGGAAGAATGTACAGATGTTGACATTTATGGCACAAATATGTACCGTGGTATTTCATTTGGAGATACTTTTGAACGCGTTAAAAACGAATATGGCAAACCTGTATTATTTACAGAATTTGGTTCAGATGCCTTTAACGCAATTTCCAATAAGGAAGATCAAAAGGCACAAGCAACAATTATGGTTGGGCAATGGAAAGAAATTTATGCCAATGCTGCCGGTCTTGGAAAAGCAGGAAACTCTATTGGTGGGTGTACTTTTCAGTTTAGTGATGGCTGGTGGAAGTTTGGACAAACAGACAACCTTGACGTACATGACAATAACGCCTCTTGGTCTAATGGTGGATATTCATTTGACTATGTGTTGGGTCAAAACAACATGAACGAAGAGTGGTTTGGTATCTGTGCCAAAGGACCTACAGATGCACGTGGACTATATGATTTATACCCAAGAGCTGCGTATTATGCGCTAAAGCAAGCACATACTTTAGACCCATATGCGGATGGTGTAGACGCTGCTTTTGTGGACAGTCATTTTAATAGCATTCAAGTCATGGATGCCATGTTGCGCGCAAGAGGCGACAAAGCAGCCTTAGGAGGTGGCGAAAAAATCCGCTTAAGTAATCTGAGAGGAGAATTCACAGCATACAATACGGGTGGTAGTTTGATAACCACGCCAGAAACGACAGACCCTGAAAATGAAGTATATCCCGACCAATTGGGCTTTGACCACATGGAGTCTTACTTTGTGGGTGTTGAAGGCAATCCGGCACCGGGTATGCGTGCTGAGGTTAACGTTAATATTTTGGGGAATGTTGCTACAAACCCCATAGACGAAATTTTCTATGAAAATAGAGGAAGACCACTAAAAGTAAAGACGGCGACTGGCGATATAGTAACGCTAAACGATCCAAACCGTGTTCAGATTTATAACGCTGAATATGAGTGGAACGCCAAAAACTTCGATTTACGCGGATTTTACAGAACGGGACATTATCACTGGGCATACGAAGGCGATGTCTTTAATATGTACCCTCAGGCATACTACGGTCCTAACATAGACATTTACAACGGTGAAATATCTGGTGTTGAGATAGATGGTAAAGGTGCTTTAGATGGACTAAAGGCTGCTTTTGGACCACAACTTTGGTGGGGGGCAAACCCAACGGTATTGATGAAGTATCAAAAAAATCTACTCAAATGGACGGTGACAGGTATCTATCACAGAGATCTTAGCACTGACCTAGAATATGACAGCAGTGGGCGTCGTGTACTAGATCCCAATCAACTTACGAGTGGTGTAATTCCAGCATGGCCTACAGAGCGTGCTTCTATTGCACTGGAGCGTAAGCTTGGAAACTTTGGCATTACCCTTGGTGGTATTTGGGGAGGTAGCCCATTGAATGGCAGCTCTTTCCAAGTATACAACGACATTCAAAATGCGGCCTATGTTGACAAAGTAACTAGTGATGATAACTGGGGAGCAAAAGCTAAAATTACTTTCGCGCAAGGAAAGTTTAATTGGTATGCACAAGGATCCTATATGGGCTTGGTTGCCAATGGTGGCGCCGACCAAACACAAACCTTCACAGGTTGGAAACTCAAAGACTCTGGTAGTGGAAACATGACCAATGTACTTTCTGGATTTACTTACCTAGCGGGTAACCTTCAAATTGCACCCAACTTTTTATACCAAAAACCCTTGGTTGACCCCATGCCTAATGGCGTGGCAGCACCTGGGCGTTTGCGTAACGTCATTGACGACCCATTTGCGGTTAGAGGTGGAAACAGAGAAACGGTTGGTGGTGAAATTTTATTCACCTACGACCCAACACCAGGTACTTGGATGTATGAGTGGAACAACGATCTTGTTGAAGATGCTAAGTTTGCCATGAGTGCTGGATTTGTATTCAGACATTTACCTACAACACAAGACGCCCACATAGGGTTCCTAGCAAATCGTCAGTTCTTTGCTTTTGGAGAGAGTGCTCCAGCAGAAGATTTGTGGGAAGCACATACGCGTATAGTTTCTAAATTATCTCCAGAGCTGGGTATGATTGGAAACTTCTACTACGGAACTGCCCAAGGAAATGGCGACTCCGACCGTACCATTACAAGATATGGAGGAGATGTTCGCATGATTTACAAAAACATGAAACTGGTATCTCATGCAAAAGTTAACGACTGGGGACCTTTTGACTACCACCGTGACTTCAACCTAACGTTTCCATTGCAACTGATGTTAGACCTTTCTACTTCGCTTGGAAAACAAGACTGGTTTGGACTACCCAACACACAAATTGGTATTCGCGGAACGTGGAGATCTTTAAATCAATACTCGCCACGTTTTTCTCCCAACAGTGCACCTGAGTTTTCACAAACTCCTATTGTAAGCCCTGTTGGATTTCCAAACGGTACAGAATGGGAGATTAGAACATACGTACACATCAATATTGGTAAATAATTAAAAAGCATACAATGAAAAAATTTAAATTTATATCATATTTCACTTTTGCCACAGTGGGTTTTTTGACCATTGCACTGGTAAGTTGTGAGCGCGAGTTTTCGGAAGATATCACTTTGGCTACCTTCCCAACAATTCCCGAAGTATTTACGGACGCCCCTGTTAACCTAACAGATGAATTTTTCGTCTCGTTTGATCCTGCCGACGGCGCCAACGTTAATGGCTTTGACACAGACAGCGATGCTTACAAAGGCACCCAGGCCATAAAAATTGATGTACCCGCACCAAACGATCCAGATGGAGGTTTTATTGGCGGCATCTTTTTAGACCGTGGTGAAGGAAGAAACCTTACCGAATATACCGCCTTGACCTTTTGGGCCAAAGGCTCAACAACTGCCACAGTGGGTTTATTTGGCTTTGGAACGGACTTTCTTGGAGATAAATACGCTGTAAGCATTGAAGACACAAACTTATCAACTTCATGGAGAAAGTATATCATTCCTATACCTGAGGCTTCAAAACTGGTTCAAGAAAAAGGGATGTTTATCTTTTCTGCTGGTACTCAAAGCACTGGGAATCTTGGATACTCCATATGGTTAGACGAGATAAGATTTGAAAACCTAAACACTTTTGGACAGGCACGTACCGAAATCTTTAATGGTAACGACGAAACACGCACGCTCTACAACGGCGATTTTGATGTGTTTGGTGTTTCACAAACAGTAAACCTTGGCGACGGTACTGATATTGATCTGAACATAGCTTCTGCTTATTTAGATTATCACACTTCAGACCCAACAGTTGCGCAAGTAGCTAATGGGGTAATTGCTGTTGTTGGTGCTGGTTCAGCCGAAATCACTGCAAGTATTAATGGCGTTGAGGCAACAGGATCGCTTACGATTACCTCAAAGGGAGTATTTATTTCTGCGCCTACACCCACACATGATGCGGCAAATGTACTTTCTGTTTTTAGTGATACTTATACGGCTGCAGTATCTCCAACTTTTGAGCCTGGGTATGGCGGTTCTACAACCAAGTTTAATTTGGCGTCATCAAACAACAATGAGTTTGCTGCTTATACGAGTAATAACTGGACTGGAATCGAATTTACCAGCTCTCCAATTAATGCAACTGAAATGACACATATGCATGTAGATGTATTTGTTGAGAGTGCAAGCACTAGCATTGAGTTTCAAATCAGAGATATTGGAACAAATGGTAAAATAAATACCAATGTTTTCACTGGCCAACCAAATTCTGACGATAAAGATTACAGATTCCAAGCGTCAGGACTAACGCCTGGACAATGGAATTCCATTGAAATTCCACTAGCTGGTAACATAGCGAATCAAAAAAATAATTTGGGTGCAATTATACTAGCAGGTGGACCCAACTTCATCCTGGATAATATTTACTTCTATAAAAACTAACACTATGAATTTTAAAAAATTATTAGCACCTAATAAGATGTACGGCTTGTCTTTTTTAGGACTTGCATTAACACTTTTTACAAGTTGCGATCCAGATGAAACACAAGTGGTGACCAACTTCACCACCATTACCATGCAAGATGAGTTTGACGTTGCTGGCGCCCCCAATAGTGATGTGTGGGGATTTGATGTTGGCAGAGGCACCAATGGCTGGGGGAACAACGAAATGCAGTACTACACAGACCGTCCTGAAAATGTGGTTGTCGAAGATGGCATGTTAAAAATTACTGCGGTTAGTGAAAGTTACCAAGGTGCCGCTTATACTTCGGCGCGTTTGAAGACTCAAGGAAAATTTGAGCAAAAGTACGGCCGCTTTGAAGCCCGTATAAAATTACCTTGGGGACAGGGTATTTGGCCTGCCTTTTGGATGTTAGGATCAAATTTCGATACAGTCAGTTGGCCACAATGTGGCGAAATTGACATTATGGAATTTAAAGGGCAAGAGCCCACCATAATCAGCGGTAGCTTACACGGGCCTGGTTATTCTGCGGCTTCTCCGGTAACAAAATCTTTTGAACTTACGAACGATCGCTTTGACACAGGCTTTCATGTTTTTGGTATCGAATGGGGTGAGGATTATATCAACTATTATGTAGATGATGTTTTATACAACCAAATCACACCAGAAGATGCCGACGGCGAGTGGGTCTTTGATCAACCGTTTTTTATCATTTTAAACCTTGCTGTAGGTGGGGGTTATGTGGGGGCTCCTAGCAATGCTACCGTTTTTCCTCAAGAAATGCTTGTAGACTATGTAAGGGTTTATGCTGCTGAATAACATTACTTTTTAAGTACTACATTAATACAAATTGGCCTGTATGCCCTTTACAGGCCAATCAAATTAAATAGAATTATAATTAAACTTTTTTTATCCAATTATTTTGACATTTACAACACTCATAAATGCGAAGATGACTGCTGAGGGGATTCCACACTTAGGACAACATCCTGCGCAATTTCCTGAAAAAGAAGTTGGTGGAAAAGAAGTCATTCGCAACGGCGAATCTTTTTATAAGATTTCGAATGCCGATCTCATGCGCCCATTTTTTATGAGCATTGTGAGCAATTCTGACCACTGGATGTTTATATCCAGTAATGGTAGCCTATCGGCTGGAAGAAAAAACAGCAACTATGCGCTGTTTCCATATTACACAGATGATAAAATAACGGAGGCCGTCGAAACAACAGGTAGTAAGTCTATTTTTTTAGTAACCGTACACGACAAAAAATATCTTTGGGAACCCTTTTCTAAAAAGCACGAAGGCATATATAAGGTCTCAAGAAACTTGTACAAAAATGTACTTGGGAACAAAGTGGTTTTTGAAGAAATAAACCACGACCTAAACGTTGGGTTTACTTACGAATGGAATTCCAGTGAAAAATATGGTTTCGTCCGAAAATCTAGTTTTACAAACCAAAGCGATGCGCCAATATCAGTTCAACTGATAGATGGTATTCAAAATGTATTGCCACAAGGCGTTGAGCCTGATTTGCAAAATGCAAGTAGTAACCTAGTGGATGCCTATAAAAAATGTGAGTTAGAACAAGATGCAGGCCTGGGAATTTACTCGCTTAGCGCCATTATTGTGGACAAAGCCGAGCCTAGCGAGGCACTTAAAGCAAACGTGGTGTGGTCAATCGGTTTAGCCCAATCCAAAAAACTTATTTCCTCACTTCAATTGGATAACTTTCGAAGAGGGCAAAGTGTATCTCAAGAAATTGATATTAAAGCTGAAAAAGGGGCCTACTTCCTAAACGATACCATTACTTTGGCAGCAGGTGAAACCGAAGAATGGATGTTGATTGCCAACGTAAATCAAAGCATTTCTGATATTGTTTCTATTAAGGCCAATATCAAATCCAACACATCCATGCTTGAGGAGGTAACGGCCGATATACAAGCGGGTTCTGCCCACTTGCGCGCACTTGTAGGTGCTGCCGACGGACTTCAGATGACCAATGACCGCCTTCGAAATATTCGTCACTTTGCCAATACCCTATTCAACATCATGCGTGGCGGTATTTTTGACGACAACTATACGATTGACAAAGTCGATTTTATAAAATACATCGCCAATGCCAATAGGAAGGTTCACAAACTCAAAGACACGGTTTTGGAAGTACTTCCAGAGCAATTTGATTTAAGCCTCTTAAAGGAAATTGCCAAGAACGATGATAACCAAAACTTTAAGCGCCTTTGCTTAGAATACTTGCCACTTAAGTTTAGCCGCCGTCACGGCGATCCAAGCCGCCCGTGGAACAAATTTTCCATTAACACACGCGCAGAGGACGGTTCTAAAATATTGGACTACGAAGGAAATTGGCGTGATATTTTTCAAAACTGGGAAGCCTTAGCGCATGCTTACCCTGAGTTTATTGAGGGAATGATTCACAAGTTTCTCAACGCCACTACTTTTGATGGGTATAACCCATACCGTGTTACCAAAGGTGGTTTTGATTGGGAAACCATCGAACCAGACAACCCTTGGGCTTATATAGGCTATTGGGGTGATCACCAAATCATTTACCTGCTTAAGTTCTTAGAATTTATTGAGAACTATTATCCAAATAAACTCAAAGATTACTTCAATCAAGACTTGTTTGTTTATGCCAATGTCCCTTACCGAATCAAGAGCTATCAAGACATTTTAAAAGATTCAAAAAACACCATTGATTTTGACTTTGAGCGCGAGGAGAACATACAATTCAAGCGAGATGAAATTGGTGTAGATGGTGCCTTGCTTCGAGATCAAACAGTCTTTATTTACAAGGTCAACTTTATTGAAAAGATTTTGGCTACCGTGCTGGCAAAAATGTCAAACTTTATTCCTGAGGGTGGTATTTGGATGAATACCCAACGTCCCGAATGGAATGATGCGAACAATGCCTTGGTTGGCAACGGAGTTTCCATGGTAACACTCTACTATTTGAGACGTTTTTTACGCTTCTTTGAAAACATGGTTGCGACATCCGTTGAAATAGATGCACTAATTTCTAAAGAGCTACACGTGTTGTTTAGCCAAGTAAACGACGCCCTTGAGCAGCACAAAATTCTCTTGGAAGGTAGTTTTAGTGATGTAGAGCGAAAAACGCTTATGGATGCATTGGGCGAAGCCGGGAGCCATTACCGTCAGACCATTTATGACACGCGCTTTTCTGGTGAAAAAGAAATTATTTCCAAAGCAGCATTGCTTTCATTTTTGAAAACAGCGACTTCCTATTTGGAGCACTCGATTGCCGCCAACAAACGAACCGATGGCATGTATCATGCGTACAACTTGATGACGCTTAAAGCCGATGACGCAGTTAGTATTGCCCATTTGCCTGAAATGCTTGAAGGCCAGGTGGCGGTGCTGAGCTCAGGCTACTTATCTGCCCAAGAAAGCCTTGATGTATTGGACAGCCTTAAAGACAGCAGTTTGTTTAGGACAGATCAATACAGTTATATTTTGTATCCCAACAAAGACCTGCCAAGATTTGTTGACAAGAACACCATTCCAGAAGAGAAAATAGCAAACTCTGCCTTGCTTCAAAAACTTGTGGCAGCTGCTGATACGTCCGTATTGTCTCAAGACATTACTGGAGAATACCACTTTAATGGCAACTTTAACAATGTGAAAAGTTTGCAAGCCGCATTAGCGGCATTACCAAGCCAGTATAAAAGTATGGTAACCAAAGAACAGGCTTACATCGAGCAAATTTTTGAAGACGTTTTCGACCACAAATCATTTACAGGTAGGTCAGGGACTTTCTTTGGATATGAAGGATTGGGCTCTATTTATTGGCACATGGTTTCAAAGCTACAACTAGCCGTTTATGAAATTACCAAAGCGGCAATAGACAAGAACGAGGACCCAGCGCTGATAGGTAAGTTGTTTGACCACTACTATGAAATCAATGCGGGCATTGGCGCGCATAAATCACCCGAGTTGTACGGTGCTTTCCCAACAGACCCGTATTCGCATACACCTGCTGGAAAAGGTGCGCAACAGCCCGGCATGACAGGTCAGGTGAAAGAAGATATTTTAAGTCGATTTGGCGAATTAGGCGTTCGCGTTTCGGATGGCACATTAGGATTTGACCCTACCATTCTACACGCCAAAGAGTTTTTAACTGAACCCAAGCAATTCAATTACATAAATGTTGCCAATCAGACAGCATCAATTGATTTGCCCAAAGACAGCTTGGCGTTTACTTACTGTCAAGTACCTATTATTTACAAAAAATCAACTGAACCGGCCATAGAAGTAGTGCTGCATTCAGGCGAATCTAACTTGTTTTCAGGACAATATTTAGACAAAGAAACATCCCAACAAATCTTTCAACGAACAAATACCGTTAGCAAAATAATTGTATCAACATTGAAAGCATAATGCATATAGATTAACCAAATTAAACCACGGCACCGCCAACAAATGAATGATGAAAACGATTCGAACTTATGGTTTTATTGTGGTCGTCATTTTGATGGCTACTGCTTGTAACACAACGCATCCAAAAATGAATAATTCTAACAAAACAGCTGCTGAAATTTTAGGTAATCCAGATTACTTAGCTATTTCGTATGGGGGTTATAGAAAAAACACACGGGATGTACAACCAACAATGGAGGAGTTAAAGGACGATATGAAAATCCTTTACGCAATGGGTATCCGCATTATTAGAACCTATAATGTGCATTTGCCTCAAGCCGAAAACATACTTGTTGCCATCTCAGAACTTAAAAAAGAAGATGCTTCGTTTGAAATGTATGTGATGCTTGGCGCGTGGATTGATTGCCTAAATGCTTGGACGGATCAAGCAGTTAATCACTACGTGGAAAGCCCTCGGAACGAAATTGAAATTGACAAAGCGGTTGAATTGGCCAATAAATATCCAGGCATTGTAAAAGTACTCGCTGTTGGAAATGAGGCCATGGTAAAATGGGCCGAAAGTTACTATGTACAACCCGGCATTATCCTTAATTGGGTTTCTTATTTACAAACGCTAAAAAAAGAAAACAAACTTCCTAAAGATTTGTGGATCACCAGCTCTGATGATTTTGCTTCCTGGGGAGGAGGCGATACGGCCTATCACAATGAAGATTTAGAAGACTTGATCGCAGCAGTGGATTATATTTCCATGCATACCTATCCGTTTCACAACACCCATTACAACCCAGCATTTTGGGAGATAACTTCGGAGGAGGCCAAGGACAAGACCCAAAAAGAACTTATAGACGAGGCCATGTTACGCGCTCGTGATTTTGCCATTGCCCAATACAATAATGTTAAAAAATATATGGAGAGCCTTGGCGTTGACAAGCCCATACATATTGGCGAAACAGGCTGGGCCACAATCTCCAACGGCTATTATGGCAGAAAAGGCTCGCATGCTGCTGACCAATACAAACAAGCGAAATACTACAATTTGATGCGCGCATGGGTTAAAGAATACGGCGTGTCTTGCTTCTTTTTTGAAGCTTTTGATGAACCCTGGAAGGAAGCCCATAATGCCAAAGGTTCTGAAAATCACTTCGGACTCATTACCGTAGACGGCAAAGCCAAGTATGCACTTTGGGATGCGGTTGACAACGGTACCTTTGATGGTCTCACACGTAATGGAGTACCCATCACCAAAACCTTTAACGGTGTAAGTGAAAATCTTTACATCTCCGTTCTACCCCCTAATGTTTTAGAACTTAACCCAAACTAGCCCCATGAAAACGAACACACTTTTAATAGGTTTAATACTTACCCTAATGGCAACTTCTTGTACAGACGAATCCCCTGAAATAACGGTCTTTGAAACCTCAGAAAGCGGGAATAAGCTTACACAAGTAACCGAATTTAAAGCGCTTGAAAATCCCACGAGCATTACCCTTGATACTTCTAAAGAATTCCAAACCATTTCAGGTTTCGGAGGTGCTTTTACAGAGTCATCTGCATATCTGCTCAATCAGCTTAGCAAAGAGAATAGAGACAAAATTTTAAAAGCATATTTTGCAAAAGAGGGTGCGCGCTACTCCCTTGCACGAACACACATGAATTCGTGTGACTTTTCATTGAACAATTACTCTTATACCCCAGTAGCGGGTGACAAGGAACTCGTTCATTTTTCTGTTGATGAAGACAAAGATGATTTGATACCCATGATCAAAGACGCCATGGCTGTATCTGATGACGGTTTTAGACTTTTTGCTTCTCCTTGGACAGCGGTGCCGTGGATGAAAGACAACAACAGCTGGGTTGGCGGAAAACTGCTACCGGAATACTACGATACTTGGGCTTTGTTCTTTTCCAAATATGTTGATGCATACAAGGCTGAGGGCATTGACATTTGGGGTTTTACTGTAGAAAACGAACCGCACGGGAACGGCGAAAATTGGGAAAGTATGCACTACTCTCCTGAGGAAATGACTCATTTTGTGCAGCATTTCCTCGGACCAAAACTTGAGGCTGACGGCAAAGGAGATGTAGTCATTTTAGGCTATGATCAAAACCGTGAGGGCTTACGAGAGTGGGTAGATGTGATGTATAAAGACGAAGCTTCATCTAAATATTACGATGGAACTGCTGTGCACTGGTATGAAAGCACTTATGATTATTTTCCAGAGGAATTGCAGTATGCGCACGAAAAAGCACCGGACAAGTATTTAATTCAAACCGAAGCTTGTATAGATGCAGAAGTGCCTGTTTGGCAAGACGACAACTGGTATTGGAAGAAAGAAGCCACAGACTGGGGATACGATTGGCGCGAAGCTTCTAAAAAATATTTACACCCAAAATATGCACCAGCAAATCGCTATGCCCGCGACATCATAGGTTGTCTTAACAATTGGGTTGACGGTTGGGTTGATTGGAACATGGTACTGGACACCAAAGGAGGTCCAAACTGGGCAAATAACTGGTGCATTGCACCCGTAATTGTCGATACCGAAAAGGACGAAGTATACTTTACGCCACTCTATTATATCATGACGCACTTTAGCAAGTTTATTCGCCCAGACGCCAAAGTAATTGAAGCCCAAAATACAGACGCGGACTTGATGGTCACTGCTGTTAAAAATCCAGACGGCAGCATTGCTGTTGTGGTATTTAATGAAGGTAAAACGGCCAAGAGTTTTGACTTAAAACTAGACGGAATTTCAAAAAATATTTCGATTAGCCCACAAGCTATTCAGACGATAACCCTTTCAAATCCAGTATTATGAAAAGCGGATCACATGTAGCTCAGCACAACAAAGTTCCTATGGGCCAAAAGATTGCTTTTGGGTTCGGGATGCTAGCCAATCAAATGTTCCCTGCCATATTAGGGATTTTTATGGTTGTACTGGTACAAGACTTAGGCTTTACTGGACGGATGTGGTCATTGATTTATTTTTTCCCAAGAATATTTGACTCGATAACAGACCCAATCATGGGTTTTATCTCAGATAATACAAAATCAAAATGGGGACGTCGCAGACAATATGTTTTATTAGGCGCAATAGTGATGGGTGTTGCATATATTTTTATGTGGCAACTCTTTAAAGAAAATACGCTTGAATATAATTTTTGGTACTTTATTTTATGGTCGGTTTTATTCTATCTGGGCCTCACGCTATTTAGCGTTCCTTATGTTGCAATGGGCTATGAGATGAGTGACGATTTTCATGAGCGCACAAGCATTATGGCCATTGCCCAATGGATTGGTCAGTGGGCTTGGGTAATTGCCCCATGGTTTTGGGTAATTATGTATGACCCAGAATGGTTTTCATCAGCCGATGTCGCTGTAAGAGAACTTGCCATTTGGGTTGCTATTCCCTGTACTATTTGCGCCATGATTCCAGCAATTTTTATAAAGAGCAAGTCTACTTTAAACGAGGACTATGAACCACTCAATAGCGCCAACATAGGCAATAGCCTACTAAAGATTTATTACAGTTTTATAGAAGCTTTTAAAATCAAAGAGTTTAGAAAATTATGTGGCGCCACATTTTTGATTTTTAATGCATTTAATACCGTTGCAGCACTCACTTTTTTTGTTATTGTATACAAGCTCTTTAATGGAGATGCCGGAGCAAGTGGTATTTGGGTTTCTTTATTTGGCTGTTTGGGTGCTTTAGGCACTACATTTATCGTAATACCCATCATCACATGGATGTCTAAGAAGCTTGGCAAGAAACGAGCTTTTATATTGGCTCAGGGTATTTCAGTTATAGGGTATGCCATGCTTTGGTTTTTGTTTATACCTGGAAAGCCATGGATGTACATTATAGCACTTCCATTTTTCTCTTTTGGAATAGGAAGTTTATTTACCATCATGATGTCCATGACCGCTGATGTTATAGACTTAGATGAGCTGAACACTGGGCTTCGTAGAGAAGGAATTTTTGGTGCTATTTATTGGTGGATGGTCAAGGTTGGTTTTGCTATTGCTGGCGCACTAAGTGGTTTTATTATCGCATTTGTTGGCTTTAATCCAGACCTTGCCACTACAGATCAAGAATCCGCTGTTAACGGATTACATGCCTTCTTTTGTTTCTTCCCCTTATTAGGTACGCTTCTGGCCATGTATATCATGAGAGATTACAGCATTGATGAAACGCGTGCAAATGAAATTAGACAACAATTAAAAGGGCGTGAGGTTGCCCCTAAATCTCTTACGTCATATTATAAAGAGGGAAAACTTAAGGAGTTCACGGATGTTAATTTCAACAAGTCACTAAAGGGAGATGTTGATTTTAGCAGTCTAAACAAAAAAGAACAAGCCAAGCTTTTCAAAGACACATTAACGAAAGGACTTCACGGATTATGCTTTAGCCCTTATAGAGAGCACCAAAATGTTGATGACAAGCTTTCGGAAGTGCAAATCATCGAACGCATGGACATTGTGGCGCCATACACCCAATGGATACGTTCGTTCTCTTGCACAAACGGAAATGAGTTTATTCCCAAAGCCGCAAAGGCTAAAGGACTAAACACCATGGTTGGTGCTTGGATTGGTGTAGATGCAAAAGAGAATCAAAAGGAAATCGACGCCTTGATTAGGCTTGTTAAAAACAACCAAGTGGATATCGCGGTTGTGGGGAATGAGACCTTGATGCGAGATGAACTCAGCGAAGCACAAGTAATTGATTATATCGCGCAAGTGAAAAAGGCAAACCCAAAGGTTTTGGTGGGTTATGTTGACGCCTACTACCAATTTATTCAACGTCCAAAGTTGGTTGATGCGTGTGATGTGATTTTAATAAACTGTTATCCGTTTTGGGAGGGATCAACTATTGAATCATCCACAGCTTATTTAAAAGAAATGTACAACGCAACACATAATGTGGTCAAGAACAAGCCTGTCATTATAAGTGAGACTGGATGGCCAAATGAAGGCGAAAGTGTCGGAGCAGCAACCCCCACAGCAACAAATGCAGCACAGTACTTTGTAAACGTAAATGCTTGGGCCCAAGAAGCACAAGCCCCCTTATTCTACTTCTCCTCTTTTGATGAGTCGTGGAAAGTTCACCATGAAGGAGACGTAGGTGCACGTTGGGGTATTTGGGATAAAAACGAAAAAATAAAATACTAACTAATGTCATACAGAGAAGGAAAAGACTTCAGCCTTGAGACACTTGAGTATACATCATATAAAGGAGTCAATTTTGACCCTTACACAAGCAAAGATTTAAAAGAACTATGGCGTAAAACGCTTAAGTCAGGCATGCATGGCATTTGCTTTAGCATGTATGAAGACGGTCAGGAGCCAGGAGATACCATTACGGAAACTCAGGTTGAAAGACGTATTAAGATTTTAAAGCCATACACCAAATGGATACGTTCATTCTCATGTATTGAAGGAAATGAACATATTCCAAGACTCGCGCACAAACACGGCTTAAAAACCATGGTAGGTGCATGGCTGAGCGATGACGACGAAAAAAATGAGGAAGAAATCAATGCGCTTATTGCATTAGCAAACGAAGGTTGTGTGGATATTGCGGCTGTGGGTAATGAAGTGCTTTACAGAAACGACCTATCTCTTGAAGCGCTTTTGGGTTTTATAAAACGTGTTCGTGACGCAATACCCAAACATATTCCAGTAGGCTATGTAGATGCTTATTATGAATTTTCGGTTCACCCAGAACTTGTAGAACACTCGGACGTGATACTGTCTAACTGTTATCCCTTTTGGGAAGGTTGTCCAGAGGAATATGCCTTGAGTCATATGCAACAAATGTTTGGGCAGGCGATGGACGCTGCTAAAGGAAAAAAAGTAATCATAACCGAGACAGGATGGCCAAGCAAAGGAGAGTCCTTAAAAGGTGCTGACCCAAGTGAGGAACATGCTATGAAATACTTCATCAATACCCAGGCATGGGCTAAAAAGGCAGGCATAGATGTATTCTATTTTTCGTCTTTTGATGAGTCTTGGAAAGTTGGCCCTGAAGGAGAAGTAGGTGCCTATTGGGGACTTTGGGATAAAAATGAAAACGTAAAGTTTTAACTTTACGTCCAATACTTAAACCATAATCATGTCTTCCAAGCAAATTAGCATTGTATTATTAATTGTTTTGTCTCTAACCGCCTGTACTTTTTCTTCCAATAAGAAAGACGCGCAGGCCATTGCCAAAAAGGTAGCCAACATCTTAGATCAGATGACCCTAGCCGAAAAGGTTGGGCAAATGACCCAAATAGATATGCGTTTGTTGGACGACCCGAGTGATATCAAAACCTATCACATAGGCTCTATTTTAAGTGGAGGTGGAGCCGTTCCAGAAAGCAATACGCCATTGGGCTGGCTTGAGATGGTCAATGGATTTCAAAAAGTGGCCATGGAAAATCGTTTGGCTATTCCCCTAATCTATGGTGTTGATGCCGTACATGGACACAACAATGTTTTGGGCGCAACGGTATTTCCACACAATCTTGCACTAGGCGCTGCCAACGATGCTGATTTGGTATATCGAATAAATAAAGCCACTGCTACTGAGGTTGCTGCTACCGGAATCCATTGGACGTTTTCCCCTTGCATTACCGTTCCACAAGACCCGCGATGGGGACGTTTCTACGAAGGTTTTGGACAATCAACGGAACTTGTCAATGGACTCACTGCAGCAGCTGTAAAGGGATATCAAGCACAACTTACCGAAACAAATGGCAAGCAAGTAGCCGCCTGTGCCAAACACTTTATTGGTGACGGCGCAACGGTTTGGGGGACAGGTACAAGAGTAGACGGTTTGCACACCTATTACATTGACCGTGGCGATGTTCAGTTAGACGATAAGACCCTGCGCGAAATGTACTTACCTCCTTATGAAACAGCGATTGCTGCAGATGTAAAAACCATTATGGTGAGCTTTAATAGCGTTCGCGGCGAAAAATGCCATGGCAGTAAGTATCTGGTAAACGACCTCTTAAAAGACGCGCTTGGCTTTGAAGGATTTGTGGTATCGGATTGGGCTGGAATTGATGAAATTCCTGGCGACTACAAGTCTGATGTAATCAATGGTGTTAATGCCGGGATTGACATGGTCATGGTTCCTGGAATCATGGAAGGCCAAAACCAGCAGCACTACAAAGTTTTCATTCAATACCTTATCGAAGCTGTAAACGAGGGTAGCGTTAGCATGGCTAGAATAGACGATGCCGTAAGCCGTATTTTAAAAGTAAAATTGGAAATTGGATTGTTTGACAACCCATATATTGATGATGCTTATTTAAATCAAATTGGCAGTATAGCACACAGAGCCTTGGCCCGTGAAGCAGTGCAAAAGTCAGCGGTATTACTTAAAAACGAAGGTGCGTTGCCATTGGCTAAAAACGCAGCCATTACCGTAGTCGGGTCAGCAGCACATAATCTTGGGGTTCAAAATGGAGGCTGGACAGCTGATTGGCAAGGGTTCTTTACGCCTGATTTTGCTTTCTTGGATTATGACGCTGATGGAAAAATCACCCGTAAAGAGTATTACAGTCAACTTGAAAAAGTCTTTGAAAATAAATTTGACAAAAGCAGTTGGCGGGGTCATTTTGAAGAAATAGACCTTGATAATGACGGAATAGTCAACGCAGCAGATTTTACAGGATTTATGGCAAACCGTGTGCTGCAACCCAACGGCACTACTGTTTTGGAAGGGCTTTCACAGGTGGCACCAGAGGCTACCCTAACATACAGTCCCAACGCTACAGCAATACCAGAAGGCAATGTAGTTCTTGCTGTGATTGGGGAATATCCATACGCTGAAGGAATTGGTGATGATGGCGATTTACGACTCAACAAGGCCGATCTTGAAACGCTTAAACGCGCCTATGCCAGTGGCAACAAAGTGGTTGTGTTACTATTGTCTGGCCGACCGCTTATGATAAACGAACACCTCCAAAATTGGGATGCTTTTGTAGCCTCCTTTTTACCGGGAATGGCAGGCGAAGGCTTGGCAGACGTGCTTTTTGGAGATGCAGCACCTAAGGCAAAACTTAGCTTTGATTGGGCCTTGACGTATGACGGTAAAGGCATACTGTTTCCAATGAACAGTGGTCTTACTTATGAATAGTCTTTTAGACAATGCCCAATAAGCGTATCTTTGAGCATGCGTTTTTATTATTTGTTTTTTTGCATTTTGTTGGTTGGTTGTACACAACAACAGCCATCACCTTCTTCAGACAACGCTGTTGTAGTTGATACCCTTATTCAAAAAGCACCACTTAAAGTACCTGCTTCACGTCAGGAATTAAACTGGTCTAGCTTGTTGGCATTGATGGAGTCTTTGCATGGAATCCCTTCAGAACAACGTGCCATTACGCTCAAAAACATCAAAGAAGAAGCCATTAAATTAAATGTGCAGCCCTGGCCGGATGACTGGAATACCAAGCCCATTCGCGCGCGTTTTAATGTGTTTGTAACCCATGCGAGTATCGCTGCAGACCAACGCTTTGGGGATGCTGCCCTTGAAGAACAAAGTCTAGCCATTAATAAAATGAAAACAAGCTGGGATATATTTGCTGACCAAATCAGCGGCGAAGCCATGCTAGCTCCCTTCAACCCCACAATCAGCCAACCGATAAGAAAAATCGAATAGCGCGGCACTACGGCTGTCCATTACTTTTTTGTTTCGCTTACTTGCTGTTTCTGCAAATGAAGGCAACGGTAGGTTTAGACGCTTAGAGGATTGGGTATAAAAATCAACTCTCTGTTGATGATTTGGACTTACACAATGAAGCGTTTTTCCCCAATGTCCTTCCTCAATTATTGCCATAAGAAAACGCACTACGTCTTGCCGATGAACTAGGTTTGTTGGCGCTTGCGGTGCTGGTATATTGGTTCTGCCGGCAAGTTGTTTTGCAGGATGCCTATCGCCCCCAACCAGCCCGCCCAACCTAACAATTGTTGCAGGATTTGCAGCGGCTCTAATGAATTCTTCAGCTTCCAATAGTTGTTGCCCGCTAATACCATCTGGGGTAGGGATGCTTTTTTCGTTAACCACGCCTTGTGCTGCACCAAACACGCCTATACTACCAAGCAATAATAGCTTACAAGAAGGATGCTTTGCAAGTGCATCTACAAGTATTTTGATGCGGCTTGCATAGTTGGCATCGGGATTTTTTCTACGTCCGGGGGGAAATGCAATAACAAGGGTGCCGACTCCTTCTAGAAAGTCATTCAAGTTTCCGTTTATAGCTTCGTTACCAAGCTTAATTAAGGATGGCTCAATGCCCATATTGCGGAGGACTTCTAAATGGCTCTCGGTTGTGACACTTCCTCGAACATGATGTCCTTGTGCTATAAGCGATTGGGCAAGAACTTTCCCCAACCAACCACATCCCATTATAGCTGTCTTTTTCATTGTTGTAAATGTATTTTTTTTGCTGATAATTCAAAGATTAAAAAATTTTCCTTACCTTTTGTTTAACAAAACATAAACATGCCTATAAAAAGTTTTCAAGCAGCACGTCAAAAGCTCATTCCAAAGCGGAGAAAATCCCTTTTGGTTCGAGACTATATGACACGCGACTTGATTACGTTTTCCCCACAGCAATCCCTTCTTGAAGTAATGCGTATTCTAATTCGCAATAAAATTTCTGGCGGACCTGTTTTGGACGAAATGTCTAGATTGGTTGGGATTATTTCTGAGGCAGACTGCATTAAGCACCTTTCTGAAAGCAAGTATTTTAATCAGCCTTTCTTTGACCGTAAGGTAGCGCAGAGTATGACAGAAAACCCAGACACTATAGAAGCAGACAAAACCATTTTTGATGCTGCTACTGTGTTTCACAAAACCAACCGCCGTAGACTTCCAGTCTTGGAACAGGGCAGGCTGGTAGGGCAAATAAGTAGGCAAGATGTTGTTAAAGCAGCGTTGTTGTTGCGCAGTCAGCGGTGGCGTTAGCGGAATAAATAACCTTAAAAACCCCTTATTATGAGTACCATTCAAAATAGCGTCATGCTAATCGGACACTTGGGTGACAACCCAGAAGAAGTAAAATTAGATTCCAAAAAAAAGTTAACTACCTTTTCCGTAGCTACCAATTTGCGATATAAAAACAAAGAAGGTGAAGCGGTTGAAAAAACCCAATGGCATCGTATAGTTGCCTGGAATAAGTTGGCTGAAATTTGCCTCGAGCACCTAAAAAAAGGCAGCCACGTCGCTTGTCGTGGACACTTGGAATATCGTGAATATGAAACCAAGTCAGGTGAAAAAAGACGAGCTGCAGAAATTCATTTAGACGAAATGCAGCGGCTCTAATTAGTCGTAAATAGCTGCTGCTACGCGATAGGTGTTGGCATGTGCCTCAACGATGATGTTTACATCTGGGGCATAGCCACCGCCCATGCTGCATTGCACAGGAATATTGCGGTCATAACAAGCCGATAGGACTATTTCATCTCTTTTTTTGGCACCCTCAAGCGACAGTGATAAACGCCCGAGTTTGTCTTCCTTTAGGACATCTACGCCCGACAGGTAAAAGACAAAGTCAGGCTGGAAGTCGTTCAATAACTTACGGAGTGTTTCTTCCAACATGCTTAAGTATGCGGCGTCTTGTGTATTATCCGCTAATGCGATATCCAAATCACTCTTTTCTTTTTGGAAGGGGTAGTTTGCCTTGCCATGAACCGAAAATGTAAATACAGCGGGATTGTTTTGAAAGAGTGCAGCTGTTCCATTTCCTTGGTGAACATCCAAATCGACAATTAAGATTCGGTGCGCCAGCTTGTTGTCAAGTAGGTAATTCGCCGCAATGGCTTGGTCGTTAAGCAAACAAAATGCCTCTCCACGGTCATAAAAGGCGTGGTGTGTTCCACCCGCAATATTAAAGGCAACACCATTTTCAAGCGCAAAAGTACAACCTTCTAATGTCCCTTGTGCGATGATACACTCTCGTTCAATAAGTGCAACAGAAAGGGGAAAGCCAATGCGACGTGCCTCTTTTTTTGAAAGTGATAAGGAGTTTAGCTGATCGTAATAGTTCTGGCAATGTGTTCGTGTAATATGTGAATCTGCAATTCGCTTGGGGGTAAAAAACTGATCTTTATGGCACGTCCCTTCTAAAAGCAGTTGCTGTGGTAACAACTCATACTTGGCCATCGGAAAACGATGCCCTTTTGGTAAGGGGTGTGCGTAAATTGGGTGATGGGCAATATGAATCATTGCCACAAATATAGGCCTTACCCTTTTTTAAACATTTTTAAAATATATGCTAAAGCAATTAGCATAATTCCAATCGTAAAAAGCGAGCTAGCGATTCCTTGATCAGACCCTAGTACAAAGAGATTTTCAAAAAATGAGTAAGAGTCTATTTCTAAAAGCGTAAGTAGTATGAATGAAATGCTGGTTAAGAGGCCGCCAAAAATGAGCACTTTCTTGTAAAAAAATGAATTCATAGTAATAAGATTTGGAGTTACAAATATATCCTAATTTGTAATATGAATCAAGTTATTTAACAGATTCAGGATGAAGTAGCATTAGGGAACAAGCTTTTCTAGCTGAGCGGCAATTGCGTCATCTTCTATTTTTTCAAAAAGGAGGGAAACTTCGCCTAACGTGTGATTGCTTTTAACAGGCAATATGCTTTTTAAACTATCCCAACAAACAGCCTTATCTAGCTTTAACATATCTCGAAGTTTTTTGGCAGTATGGGGTAAAAAGGGTTCGGAAAGTATAGCCAGTCCAGCAGCTACTTGCATGGCGGTATGCATTATGGTAGCCACACGCTCTGGTGATGTTTTGATTAGCTTCCAAGGCTCTTCGTCAGCCAAATATTTATTGCCTAAACGCGCTAGCTGCATCATCTCTTGGCAGGCAGCACGAAACTTATATTGATCAATTAAGCTCCCAATTTTTAAAGGGGCAGCTGCAAGTGTTTCAAGAGTTTCCGTATCAACGGAACTGTATTCATAGGGCTCAGGAACTACGCTTTGATAATATTTCTTCATCAAGATCATTACGCGATTGATAAAGTTGCCAAAAATGGCTACCAGCTCGCTGTTGTTCCGGGTTTGAAAATCATGCCAAGTGAAGTCGTTGTCTTTGGTTTCGGGGGCATTTGCTGTAAGTACATAGCGCAATACATCTTGTTTGTCGGGAAAATCCTCAAGATATTCATGCAGCCACACCGCCCAATTTTTTGAAGTTGAAAGTTTTTGACCTTCTAGGTTTAGAAATTCGTTTGCGGGTACATTTTTAGGGAGTATATAGCTACCCATGGCTTTTAGTACCGCTGGAAAAATAATACAGTGGAATACGATATTGTCTTTTCCAATAAAATGAACCAGTTCAGTATTTTCATCTTGCCAATAGGGCGCCCAGTCTTTACCTTCTTTTGCTGCCCATTCTTTTGTGGCAGAGATATAACCTATTGGCGCATCAAACCATACATAAAGCACTTTGTTTTCACCCCCATCAACAGGTACTGGAATACCCCATGATAAGTCACGGGTTACGGCTCTCGGTTTTAGGCCGTCGTCAAGCCATGATTTAACTTGACCAAGCACATTCGGCTTCCAATCTTTTTGATGCCCTTCAAGTATCCACGAACGTAAAAATGCCTCGTAACGATCAAGCGGTAAATACCAGTGTGTGGTTGTTTTAAGGCTTGGTGTCTCACCCGAAATCGCTGATTTAGGGTTAATCAAATCGTTGGCGTTAAGCGAACTACCACAAGACTCACATTGATCGCCGTAAGCTTCTGGGTTCTGGCATTTTGGGCAGGTACCCACTACAAACCTATCTGCCAAAAACTGATCCTCTTTGGCGTCATATAATTGTTCAGTAGTCTGCGTTTCAAACCCCGCTTTGTCATGAATCGCTTTGAAGAATTCTTGTGCTGTTTCGTGATGCACTTTGCTTGAGGTTCTGCCGTAATAATCGAAAGAAATCCCAAAATCGTTAAAGGCTTTGTCGATAATACCGTGGTACTTATCAATTACTTCCTTGGGTGTTATACCATCCTTTTTGGCTTTCATGGAAATGGCAACGCCGTGTTCGTCGCTCCCACAAATAAACAAGACATCTTCCCCTTTTATACGCAAGTAGCGCGCATAGATATCCGCAGGGACATAAACACCAGCCATATGACCAATATGAATAGGACCATTTGTGTATGGAAGTGCAGCGGTTATGGTGTGGCGTTTGCTCATAAAGAATTTATGCGCACAAAAATAGGGATTTTATACCCTAACTTACCCAAGGCTTTTTATCTTTAATCATCTCAAATCTTAAAATTATGAATACCCTTGACAAAGGCAAGGAAGGTGAAGACATGGCTTGCGCCCATTTAAAAAAGCAGGGATACCGCATTAGACATCGTAATTTCTACTACCAAAAAGCCGAAATTGACATCATTGCATCTAAAGATGATACACTCGCCATAGTGGAAGTTAAGTGGCGTTTCTCTGATTTCTATGGCACTCCCGAAACATTTGTAACCCCAAAAAAACGCAAGCTTTTGGCACGCGCTGCAGATTTCTATGTACAGAAGTTTAACTGGGAAGGCGAAACGCGTTTTGATATCATCAGTATTGTAGGTCAACCCCCCAATCACAGCCTTACGCACATTGAGCAAGCCTTTTATTTTGTTTAAAATGTTATAATTATAACAGTTTGTTTAATTATTAATATCTTTGTGAAATAATTATATTTCATGAAAACCATTGCCGCTGCCGTGGAGGCGCATATCAAGTCAAAGCCTTTTTTGATTAGCGCACTTACCCAAGGGATTATCAACCTTACATCGCTGTCTCGAATGATGCAAGAAGAGATTAAGGCGCAAACCCAAAAACCCGTGCGTACAGGTGCGATTGTTATGGCCCTTAAACGCCTGTCTACAGATTTGGAGTTTCGCCATTCGCACAAAATCATCAAGACGTTAAAAAATATTGGAGATATAACGGTTCGTTCTGCACTTATTGATTACAACTTTAAAGTGTCAGACACCTTGCTTGCAGCCCAAGCCAAACTGCTTTCCCATTTGCAACTATCAAGTGAAAATTTCTACACCTCTTCCAGAGGCGTCCACGAGTGTAATATAGTCGTAAGCCAACATTTGGCCCCCATGGTTGACACACATCTTGCACAAGAGCTTTGCTTGCACAAAGAAGAAAATCTATCTTCTATTACGCTAAAGCTACCAACAGAGAATGTTGCCATTCCAGGTATTTATTACTTTGTTTTTCAGCGGCTTTCGTGGGAAGGAATCAATATTTACGAAGTCATATCTACTTCAAATGAATTTACCATACTGGTCAATGATGCGCAAGTCGATAAGGCTTTTAGAGTTGTTAAAGACCTTAAGCAACTGTAGGCGCTTGTAGTTTTTGCAACAACTCGATGGCGTTTTCTATGGCGTCTACTTCATTGATTACCAATACCAATTTGTGTTTTCCCTTAGTGGTTTTTTCTTTAAGCTGCGACTTGGCTAGGCTTCCTAGTTTACCAAGCATATATTGAAATGCTGGCGTTTGGTAGAAATCACTCTCTGGGCTGGCTTCAAAGGTGCAAATGCATTTTTGCTTTTTCAGCACTATTTTTTCAAACCCCAAGGATGCACCGAGCCATTTAAAACGGACACTTTCAAAAAGCGCCAATGTTGGCTCTGGCAAGCTGCCAAACCTATCTTTAAGGGCATCTCCAAAAGCCGTCAGTTCGTCTTCTGTTTTGAGCTTGGAAAGTGCTTGGTATTGCGCCATCCGTTCTTTAACGTTGTTAATATAATCTGTTGGGAAGAAGACCTCAACATCTGTATCTAAAACCAGTTCTTTTGGCTTGGGCTTTTGATCGGGGTACAACGCCTTAAATTCATTTTGCTGCAACTCCTCAATGGCGTCTTTTAGTATTTTTTGGTAGGTTTCAAATCCAATATCATTGATAAAACCACTCTGTTCGCCGCCCAATAAATCTCCAGCACCTCTAATTTCTAAATCTTTCATGGCAATTTGAAAACCCGATCCAAGTGCGGTGTATTGACTGATGGCTTCCATGCGTTTTCGGGCATCTGGGGTGAGAACCGAAAAAGGGGGAGTAATAAAATAGCAAAATGCTTTTTTGTTGCTACGCCCAACACGACCACGCATCTGGTGCAAATCGCTTAACCCGAAATTATTGGCATTATTGATGAATATGGTATTGGCATTGGGAACGTCCAAGCCGCTTTCAATAATGGTAGTGGCTACCAACACATCAAATTCTCCACCAATAAAACCAAGCATCAGCTTTTCCAATGTGTTTCCTGGGAGTTGGCCGTGCGCAGTTGCTATGCGCGCATCGGGAACGAGGCGTTGTACTGCTCCAGAAACTTCTTTGATGTTATCAATGCGATTGTGTACAAAAAACACCTGTCCCCCACGTTGCAATTCGTAAATCACAGCATCGCGAATTTGCACTTCGTTCCAAGATAACACCTGACTTTCAATCGGGTGTCGGTTGGGTGGAGGTGTATTGATAATGGACAAGTCTCTTGCTGCCATTAGGCTAAACTGAAGGGTTCTTGGAATGGGTGTGGCAGTTAGTGTGAGTACGTCTACATGCTCTTTGAGTGCGCGCAGTTTTTCTTTAACGCCAACCCCAAACTTCTGCTCTTCGTCAACTATAAGCAGCCCTAAGTCTTTAAAAGAAACCGACTTCCCTACCAGTTGATGGGTGCCAATGACAATATCTATGGCGCCACTGTCAATTCCTTCTAAAACGTCCTTTTTTTGTTTTGTGCTTCTAAATCGGTTTAGGTAATCTACCGTTACAGGAAAATCTTTAAGCCGATTGACAAAAGTATTGTGGTGTTGAAAAGCGAGGATGGTTGTAGGCACCAATACGGCTACTTGCTTCCCGTTATCAACGGCCTTAAACGCAGCTCTAATGGCTACTTCTGTTTTACCAAATCCAACATCACCACAAATCAATCTATCCATGGGTTTTTGGTCTTCCATGTCTTGTTTAACTGCTTCGGTGGCTGTGCGCTGATCTGGAGTGTCTTCAAAAACAAATGAAGCTTCAAGCTCGTGTTGCAAATAGGTATCAGGTCCAGCTGCAAAACCTTTGTTCATACGCCGTTTGGCGTAGACGTTAATTAGGTTAAAGGCAATTTCCTTAACCCGGTTTTTGGTTTTTTGCTTGATTTTTTTCCAAGCGCCAGAACCTAGCTTATATACTTTGGGTGCAGCGCCGTCCTTTCCGTTGTATTTCGAAATTTTATGGAGCGAGTGAATGCTCACGTACAGGATATCCCTATCCCCATAAAAAAGCTTTATGGCATCCTGTGTTTTTCCCTCAACATCGATGCGCTGTAGGCCTCCAAAAGTTCCAATACCATGATCGATATGCGTAACGTAATCGCCAACTTCCAACTCAGTCAACGCCTTTAGGGATAAGGCTTGTTTTTTGGCGTAGCCATTTTTTAACCTAAACCGGTGATATCTTTCAAAAAGCTGATGGTCTGTGTAACAGACAATATTTTCATCTTCATCGACAAACCCTTGAAATAGTGGTGCGACCCAGCAGTGGAAAGATGTCTCAGGCGCAAGCTCCTCTATAATTTGAACCAGTCGTTTTTTTTGTGCATCAGAAGCACAAAAAACGTGATTGACCCCCTGCTTTTCCGTGTTTTCGTTTAGGTGGGTAACAAACCAGTCGAATTTACGCTGAAATCGCGGCTGGGGTTGGCATTCAAAAACCACAACATTATCCTTGGTTTCCGAAGCAAAATGCACTTGCTTGTGCTTAGCTAAACCTTGCACAAACAGTTCTCCGTCCACAAAAAGAGCATCGGGCTGCAGCCGCTTTATTTCACCAGAAAGTGCGGCATATGATTTTTCTGCGTGTGCAAACAAATGGTCCAATGAAGCTTGAATGGCACTGGTATTTTGCACGCAAATCAAACTACCTTCATCTATGAATGATAACAGCGATTGTCGTTTCTCGTCTATTTCTTTTTGTTCAATATTGGCCAAGACCTGTATGGTATCCAAGGCTTGGGTCGAACGCTGACTGGTCACATCAAAACTGCGAATGGTATCAATTTCATCACCAAAAAATTCTATCCTAAAGGGTTCTTCATGGCTGTAAGAATGCACATCTAAAATACCACCCCGAACGGCAAATTCTCCTGGCTCAGAAACAAAGTCTACGCGCTTAAAGCCAAAGTCAAACAGCGTCTCGTTGACAAAATCAATACTCAATTCATCCCCTTTTTTTATGGCTAGGGTTTTGCGCTGTAATTCTTTTGGCGTCAATACTTGTTCCGATAGTGCTTCGGGATAGGTAATGACGAGTTGCCGGGGCGTATTTTTGATTTTTTGC
>Ga0209653_1000471_pt1 | contig 36039 bp, 31 predicted proteins | sample SaaInl6LU_22_DNA_FD_184644 | JGI IMG/M metagenome (GOLD analysis project Ga0209653, IMG submission 184644) | Marine microbial communities from expanding oxygen minimum zones in the Saanich Inlet - ESP_116LU_22_DNA (SPAdes) (version 2) | ecosystem: Environmental > Aquatic > Marine > Intertidal...
TGTACCAAATTTCTCAACACAAAAAGACGCCAGATTTGAACCATAAATAATTCCATTTTTCATATTTTCAAAAGAAATATTTTTTGTTTTTGTAATGTACCCACAAAAACCACCTGCAAAGGTGTCACCTGCTCCTGTTGGATCAAAAACTTCTGCTAATGGCAGTGCAGGAGCAAAAAACATTTTTCCCTCATTAAATAACAAAGCTCCATGTTCGCCCTTTTTTATGATCACAAATTTTGGACCCATTTCATGAATTTTCTTTGCAGCATTTACTAACGCATATTCTCCAGAAAGCTGTCGCGCTTCTTCATCATTAATGGTAATAATATCTACGCGTTTTAAAACATTATGTAAGTCCTTTAGAGCTATGTCTATCCAAAAATTCATCGTATCCAAAACAACTAATTTAGGCTTTACTTTCATTTGGTCTAAAACAGAAGCTTGGGTTAGAGGATGTAAATTACCTAGCATAACAATACTAGCATCTTTAAAATTTTTTGGTACAACTGGTTTGAAATTTTCTAACACATTTAATTCGGTAATCAAAGTGTCTCTAGAGTTCATATCGTTGTGATATTTTCCACTCCAAAAAAATGTTTTGCCGTTTTCAATTACTTCAATACCATCTGTGTTTATTCCTCTGGTATTCATCATTTGCAAGTATTCTTTTGGAAAGTCGCCACCAACAACAGAGACAACACCAGTTTCTATTCCAAATTGAGCAGCTGCTAAAGCTACAAAAGTTCCAGAACCTCCTAGAATCTTATCTGTTTGACCAAATGGAGTCTGTATGGCATCAAAAGCTACAGTGCCAACTGCTAATAATTTACTCATTGTTTTCTTTTTGTCTTCTTTTAAGAAGAAACGTGCTCTTATTTTACTTCAATAAATAGTAATTATATAACTATTTAAGTTTAAGATTTACATTAACTTTTATTACTTTAAATATGTGTAATTTTGTCAAATAAAACTGCATTATAAAGATGCAAAAATAAGTTTAAAAAATGACTATTAAAGAAATACAAGAAGAAATAATTGATGAGTTTTCTATGTTCGACGATTGGATGGAACGTTATGAATACATTATAGAATTAGGAAAATCATTACCAATGATAAAGGATGTGTATAAGGTTGAGGAAAACTTAATTAAAGGATGCCAATCAAAAGTTTGGTTGCATTCTAATTTGAATGATGATAAAGTAGTTTTCTCAGCTGATAGTGATGCTATACTAACTAAAGGAATAGTAGCGTTATTACTACGTGTATATTCGAACCAAAAACCAACTGAAATTTTAACTGCAGAAAGTGATTTTATAGATCAAATAGGGTTGAAAGAACACCTATCTCCAACAAGAGCAAATGGGTTAATTTCTATGTTAAAGCAAATTAAGATGTACGCAATTGCACAACAAACTAAAATGAATTAAATTATGACAGATAAAGAGTTAGAAGAAATAGGTGATAAAATTGTAGGAGTTTTAAAGACTATTTTTGATCCAGAGATTCCTGTAGATATTTATGAATTAGGTTTGGTTTATGATGTTTTTGTCTCTGATGAAAACAACGCTAAAATTTTAATGACATTAACTTCTCCTAACTGTCCAGTAGCAGAGAGTTTACCTCGTGAAGTAGAAGATAAAGTAAAAACATTACAAGAAATTAATGATTGTGAAGTAGAAATTACTTTTGACCCTACTTGGACTCAAGATATGATGAGTGAAGAAGCAAAGTTAGAATTGGGAATGCTGTAATCAATTTGCAATTATTATCAATCAGTTACTAGTACAATTTTGAAATTAAAATTATGGCTGAAGAAATTATAAATAGAGTTGCCAACAGTAAGTTAAAAACCATTGACTTAGAGGAAATGTATCCTAAAGGTGAGCGTATTTTATTTGATATAAAAGACTGGCTTTTTGAAGATTTAATCTTACGTGAAAAAGAGTTCAGAGCTGCTGTAAAAAGTCACAATTGGGAACAATACCAAAATCAATATATTGCGATTGTTTGTTCTACAGACGCAATTATTCCTTCTTGGGCTTTTATGCTGGTTGCTTCAGCTGTAGCGGTCTGTGCTAAAAAAACAGTAATTGGAAATTTAGAAACTCTAGAAACTGCCATTTTTCAAGAAATTATAGATCAGAAAGATTTTTCAGAATATCAAAATTTGCCAATAATTATTAAAGGCTGTTCAGAAAAACCCATACCAGAAAGTGCTTACTCTTTTTTAATAGAAAAATTATTACCTGTTGTAAGTTCAATTCATTTTGGAGAGGCCTGTTCTTCTGTACCCCTTTACAAATCAAAAAAATAAATTTATTTAAAATTGAATTTAGTATCTAATACATGGTATAGTCTATTTGCAAGGCAAGCTATTTTTTGCTCTTGTATACTATATGCTGCTTTCTCTTTTTCTCAAACAAAAAAAAAGAAATTATTTCAGCCCAAATGGAAAATTTTAGGGAGATCTAGTTTTATTTTTAATCAATCTTCATTTTCTAACTGGTCAGCAGGAGGAGAAAATACTTTAGCTGGAAACTTTACTTTAAATTACGATTTTAATTACAAGAAAGATAAAGTCAACTGGGACAGTAGATTGCTTACAGGGTATGGTTTTAGTTATATAAGTGAAAGTGGAAAAGGTTGGCGTAAAACAGACGATCGCATTGAGTTAAATTCTGTTTATGGGTATAAAACATCTACAGACTGGTTCTTTTCTTTTATTGGAAATTTTAAAAGTCAATACACTACTGGTTTTGATTACAAAAAAGAATCAAAACCTATTGTTTCGAGATTTTTTTCACCTGCCTATTTAACTTTTGGACCTGGAATGTTATGGAAAAAAACAGATGATTTAAATGTTAACATTGCACCAGCAAATGCACGTTATACTTTTGTAAACGATGAGTTTAGTGGGAGGTTTGGTGTAGATCAAGGTAAAAATGTAAATTTTAGTTTAGGTTTGAATGTAACTAGTTATGTTAAGTTTAATTTAATGACCAACGTTATAATGGATAATATTTTGACATTATATTTTGATTATCTAAGTAATACGGGTAATGTAGATATAGATTATCAAACTAATATACGTTTTAAGGTAAATAAAAATATTAAAATGCAAATGACTTTTCATGCTATTGTAGATGATGATGCTTCCAAGAGAATTCAATTTAGACAAATTTTTGGACTAGGTGTAAACTACAGTTTCCATGAAAAAGTAATTTATTAAACTTTCAGAATTAAAAAGTAAAGTTATCTTGATATTTTAAAATGTTACATTAAAAAAACTAAGTGTTTTCATTAAACCTTGATGCTAAAGGATGTTTTGAAAGAGGTGTTAGTATATCTAAATTTTTAAAAATAAGGTCTTTTTTGTTTTGTTTGGCAATAAGCTGATAATTTGTCAAATGCTTTAGTACAGTATGATCTATAAACCGAACATCAGTGAAATCTAGATTTAGTTTTTCATTAGATTCAAGAGCAGTATCTAAACTCTTTTTTAATGACAAATAGTTGGAAAAGGTCTGAGAGCCTTGTAGGTTAATGGTGTTTTTATGGGTAGTTAGTTTTGCTTTAAATAGCTCACTTACTTTAACACCTTTTGTAAATAACAACATATATTCTATTAAAATACCGATAGCAATTCCAACAATTAGGTCGGTAGCTAAAACAGCAATTAAGGTAATCACAAAAACACTCAATTGCGCAAACCCTATTCGATACATGTGTTTAAATTCTTTTGGAGACGCCAACTTAAAACCTGTAAAAACAAGCATTGCCGCAAGAGCAGCAATAGGAATCATTTCTATGATAACTACTCCAAAAAATAAGAATATTAGCAAAAATAATCCGTGAAAAAAGTTTGACCATTGTGTTTTTGCTCCATAAGTAATGTTGGCTGATGAACGTACAATTTCAGAAATCATAGGTAAACCACCGATACTTGCAGCAATAGAAGAACCTAAACCCATTGCCAATAAGTCTTTGTCTAAATTCGATTTTCTTTTGTAAGGATCTAAAGTATCCACAGCTTTTGCACTTAACAAACTCTCTATACTAGAGACTAAAGCAAAACCAATAACAGAAATCCAAAAAGCACCTGTTACAATTTTATCAAAAGAAGGAAAAGTAAAACCTTCGTCTCCAAATAAATCATCTGGCATATCTACCATATTTAGTGATTCTGTTCCTATGAATAGCGCTGTAGGAATAGAAAAAATAAGTACCCAAAGAGGGGCAGGTATAAGCTTAATAAGTTTCAGTCTTACAAAAGGATGGATGATTAAAATACACAAGGTTTCTATAGCTATGAGTAAAGCATTGATATTGGTTTTTGTAATCTTTTCTGGAATTTTATGTGCTAACTCAAAAATACTTCCTTTAAAATTTGCAATACCTAATGCTGGGTAAATTTGTTTTACAATAATAATAATTCCTATTGCAGCTAACATTCCATGAACAGCGGAAAGTGGAAAAAAATCACCTATTTTACCTACTTTCAGTAACCCAAATAGTGCTACAAAAATTCCAGCTACTAGAATTGCTCCAAGAGCATTTGTATATCCTAAACTCTCAACAGCTCCTAAAGAAATTACGATTAAACCTGCAGCAGGTCCGCTAATAGTAACAAAGGTTCCAGAAATTCTTGAAGCTAACATACCTCCTATAATAGCAGTAATCAAACCAGCCAAAGGCGGCATTCCAGAAGCAATTGCTATTCCTAAACATAGAGGTAAAGCAATTAAGGAGACACTAAACCCCGCACTAAAATCTGATTTGAAATGTGCTTTGAATGCAGCAAATCCTTTTTTAGGAACTGTTGTTTTTTCCATAGATCAAAAGAATAGTAGTTGTAATTTATTATTTTACAGAAAAATTAATTTTTATAACTGATTTTCAAAGTTTTATAGAAAAATAATAATTCTATTTTCTTGTCCATAAAAATAGAACTAAAAATTAATTTTAAAAATATTTAATACACTAATTTTTAAGGCATAGAAAGTCATGCCTTTATCCGCCACTTACAGGAGGGATGATGGCGACGATGTCACCTTCTTTTAAGACAACTCCGTTTGTCGCATAAGTTTCATTTACAGCAATTGCGTAAGAATTAATACTAGTTAATTGAGGGTATTTTTCTTGTAACTCGGTTTTTAAATTACCTATTGTGTTTTTTGTTTTTGTAGTAAATTCTATGGAGTTTAAATTTAGTAAATCGGTAGTGATTCCAAAAAAAAGGATAGTAATTTTCATAACAGTAAATTTAATTAAAAAAACTTCCAAGCAAATACAAAACCAGTTTCTTGTATGCCTCTATAGAAAGAATTTACATAGTCAAAACGAAAAACACTCCATTTTCCAAAACCTATATTTTCCAGACCAATAGAGTATTCTGTATATGGAGAAATCGTATCCATTACCAAACACTTAGCGCCAACAACTAAATTAAAATTCAATTGATTTATTACTGGAATTTTATTCAAGATTGTTCCTTTAAAATTTTGCTCAAAATGAGCCTCTGCAGTTTTGTTATTCGTAAAAAAACGATAATACCTAAGTAAATTAAAGCTGTTCAGTTCATGGTCAATAGGAAAAAAAAGTTGGTTGCCATTCGGTTGCAAGTTATCCATAAAAGCTAAATTCTTCTCTTTTAAAAAGAAGCCTCCTCGTAAGTGGTATGTGAAGTTTCCATAGCTTCTTGTTGCAAATTTTTGACGAATATTTGTTGTAAATAAGTCAGAGTTCAATTTATGTTTTATGGCGCCAAAGCGTTTTCTATAATTAATATCTAAAGATGGAAACTTTGAGTTTTCTAGATTCAATTTATTGCCTTTAATAGATGCGTATTTTTGATCAAAAATAAAAGTTGCGCCTATGTTAAAAGTTGCAATTTTATGACTCTTAAATGTGGCTTTTGTAAAGTTGTTTTTATCTACAGGATCATTAGAGGAATAAGGTTTTTTATTCCAAAAATTTGAAAAATAGTAGTTTGTTGAGTTAAATAATGGTTTTCTGCCTGCATATTCTAACGATGTAGAAAAGTAGACGCCATTCTGTATTTCTTGTGAAAAAGAAATCTTAGCAAAATCTTTTTCAAAAATTTTCATGTAATTACTTCGAAAAAACAAGGAGTTTAGGGTGTTGTTTAATTTTAAAATTGGTTTACGTTCATTAAATTGTTGCGTAGTTACTCCAGCAACAAAAGACAGTTTTGGTCTAGTAATATTGTTCCAATTTTTATTAAAATATAGTAATGGTCTTACTCTGTTGTCAGAAAAACCATAATTTATTTTTGTTCCAAACTCATGCCATTTGCCTTTACCATCATGTTTTTTAAAAAATTGAACACCAATTGATGTGTTAAAACCTTGTACTGTGTTGAAGCTAAAATTATCTATTAAACCATCTAAATTTATAGCCCATTTTTTATAAGGATTTCTAAAAGTATAGCCTTTTATAAGATCAATGAGAGTAAACTTATTTTGTACTGTATCTAAAGCGTTTAAATATTTTTTAGAGCTACCCACTACGCTGATCCTATCTCGAATATTACATTCTTCAACTTCTTCTTTATTTAATGGTACTTGTCGCATATTTTTCCAATAGGTACTATCTTTTTTAATTGTATTTTTAGGGAAGTGTAATTCTTTATTTTTAAAAGTTTTTTTTGTAGAATTTGGTTTGAAATCATACTTAGAATAGTTGGAAGTATATTTTCCATTGAGATGAAACCCTAACATGTCCAATTTAAAATTAAGTTGTTGATTAATTAAAACCCAAGCTTTAGTTTTTGATATGTAGTTAAAACACTGTTTTAACTGTAAAGTATCTACTAAGCCTAAATTTAGCTGTATATCAGTTGTAAAAACATTAATACCGTAAATAGTCCATTGGTTTTCTACGATATAAATAAATCCTTTAAAAGTAGGAGTGTTTTTTCGCTTTGGAACAATTTTTATTTTGTTAATTAACCGCTTTTCATGGTCATAAAAACTTCCTTCTAATGTGTAGTTGTAATACGAAAAAGCATTATCTGCTATTGGAGAAACTAGCTCATTCAAAACCTTAATTTTATTTGTATAAAAATCAATATAAGCGTCTTTTGCTTTGTTGAAATTAATACCATTATCTATCCCACAGACTTTAGAAGCAATTATTTTTTCCTTAAAATTTTGAGATCTTTTGTTGAAATAAATTTTAGAAATTGTTTCTGAAAGGTAACTAATTCCATTTCTAGTAGAATTTAAGTCTCCGTAAAAAGACCTTAAATTGTGAACCCAAAATTTCTTTGGCACATTTTTAATTCTATAAGTGCCTTTAGAGTAGAAGTTTGCTGTGTAAGATTTAAACTTATCGATATTTTTTTCTTTCGCACTTATTGTCTTTTTGATGATTTCATTGGCGGGGTTACCATTCATAACCGCTAAGCCTTTATTTAAAACAATAGCTTCTACTTGTAAGACAATATCTAATTGACAGGGAAATTTTCTAATTTTAACCCTTTTTTTTTGTGTTTTATATCCCAAATAACGAAAGACGATAGCGTAATTTCCTGTTTTAGAGATTCGTAAATTGAAGTGGCCTTCATTGTTAGACGTTGTTCCTGTAGTACTATTTTCAAGATAAATAGTTACTGCAGACAAAGGATTGCCTTTAGTGTCTTTAATAATACCTTTAACTTGAGCTGATAAAATGTTGGTAATAGTTGCAAATAAAATCAGCAAAAATTTCCTCATAGGTTGTTCTTTATGAAAATGCTAAACTAAAATTTATTGTACAAAGTTAAGTTTAGGTCCTGTTAAATTATCTAATCTAATGGATTCTTATTCTTGATCCTAAAATACACTTTTGTTTTCAGTATTTTTGTTTGATGAGAGCAAAATTTACTCAGATCATAAAACAGCAAGCCCAACGTTTGGGTTTTTTACAATGTGGTATTGCTAAAGCAACTTTTTTAGAGGAAGAAGCTCCTCGTTTAGAAAACTGGTTGCAACAAGGTTTTCATGGAAAAATGGAGTATATGGAAAATCATTTTGACAAACGATTAGATCCTCGTTTGTTGGTAGAGGGTGCAAAATCTGTAATTTCACTATCTTACAATTACTTTCCTGAAGAACAACAAAATAACGGTACTTTTAAAATTTCAAAATATGCTTATGGAGAAGATTATCATCAAGTTATTAAACAAAAATTAAGAGAACTACTACAATTTATTCAAGAAGAAATTGGAGAAGTATCTGGTCGTTGTTTTGTAGATTCTGCTCCAGTTTTAGAGCGTGCTTGGGCAGAAAAATCAGGCTTAGGTTGGAATGGAAAACACAGTTTACTTATACAGAAACAAAAAGGGTCTTTCTTTTTTTTAGCCGAATTAATTCTAGATTTAGAACTTGAGTATGATAATCCGACAACAACAGATCACTGTGGTAATTGTACAAAGTGTATAGATGCTTGTCCTACAGAAGCTATTTTACCTAATAGTACAGTTGATGGAAGTAAATGTATTTCTTATGCTACAATAGAGTTGAAAGAAAATATTCCTGACTCGTTTAGAAACAACATGGAGGATTGGATTTTTGGTTGTGATATTTGCCAAGATGTTTGTCCATGGAACAGGTTTTCTAAACCTCATAATGAGCCTTTGTTTGCCCCAAAAGAAAACGTGTTAGAAATGACAAAGAAAGACTGGGAGGAAATTACTGAAGAAACGTTTAAAAAAGTTTTTAAAAAATCTGCAGTAAAACGAACTAAGTTAGCCGGTTTGCAAAGAAATATTCGATTTTTAAAGTAGACAAAAATCAGTATATCTTAATAAAATATTTCCTTTAAATATGAATTGAGAGTCCATTAAAATCAAACACTTTTCAGTGTTATCCTTCTATTATAAAAACTATCTTTGTTAATTGGATGTCAATACCAAATCTATGAGTGATACAAGAAAAAGAAGAGAAGCCCTTCTTTACCATGCGAAACCAAAACCAGGTAAAATAGAAGTAGTTCCAACAAAAAAATACGCAACGCAACACGATTTATCTTTGGCATATTCTCCAGGTGTAGCGCAACCGTGTTTAGCAATAGAAAAAGATAAAAACGATGCCTATAAATATACTTCTAAAGGAAATTTAGTTGCAGTAATTTCTAATGGTACAGCTGTATTAGGTTTGGGAGATATTGGTCCAGATGCTTCTAAGCCTGTTATGGAAGGTAAAGGCTTACTGTTTAAAATATTTGCAGATATCGATGTGTTTGATATCGAAGTAGATGCAACAGACGTAGATAAGTTTATCGATACTGTAAAAGCAATTGCACCTACTTTTGGTGGGATAAACTTGGAGGATATTAAAGCACCAGAAGCTTTTGAAATAGAAAAAAGGTTAAAGGAAGAATTGGATATTCCTGTAATGCACGATGATCAACATGGAACAGCAATCATTTCTGCAGCAGCATTAAAAAATGCTGTAGATATTGCAGAAAAAAAAATGGATAAAATTCAAATTGTTGTAAATGGAGCTGGTGCTGCAGCAATTTCTTGTACGCGTTTGTACGTAAAGCTTGGCGCTAAAAGAGAAAATATTGTAATGTGCGATAGTAAAGGAGTAATTCGAAAAGATCGAGATAATTTATCCTCTCAAAAAGCAGAGTTTGCTACAAGTAAAGATTTGACTTCTTTAGAAGATGCTATGAAAAACTCAGATGTTTTTATTGGTTTATCTATTGCAGGAGTAGTAAGTCCAGAAATGCTAAATTCCATGTCAGCAAATCCTATCGTTTTTGCTATGGCAAATCCAGACCCAGAGATCGAATACAATTTAGCTGTGGCAACGCGAAAAGATGTTATTATGGCTACTGGTCGCTCAGATCATCCTAATCAAGTAAATAATGTTTTAGGCTTTCCATTTATTTTTAGAGGAGCATTAGATGTAAGAGCTACTGCTATTAACGAAGAAATGAAAATAGCTGCTGTACACGCATTGGCAGATTTGGCAAAGATGACAGTGCCAGAACAAGTAAATATTGCTTACGATAAGGTAAATTTAACCTACGGAAGAGAGTATATTATCCCAAAACCTTTCGACCCAAGATTAATTTATGAAATACCACCTGCTATTGCTAAAGCCGCAATAATGTCAGGTGTTGCTCAAAAAGAAATAAGTGACTGGAATGCTTACAGAGAAGAGCTTATGGAGCGTTCAGGGTCTAAAAATAAAGAAATTAGATTATTGCACGATAGAGCTAGAAATAACCCAAAACGCATCGTTTTTGCAGAAGCAGACTATTTAGATGTTTTAAAAGCAGCTCAGCGTGTTTATGAAGATAGTATTGCAATCCCGATTTTATTAGGTAGAAAATCTGTAATCCTAGATTTAATGGATGAGATTGGATTTAAAGGAGAAGATGTTCAAATTTTAGATCCCAAAAATGATTCGCAGAAAGAACGTAGAAAGGCTTTTGGAGAAGCATACTGGAAAAATAGACAGCGTAAAGGAAGAACGTTGACCGAGGCAACAAAACTAATGCGGGAGCGTAATTATTTTGCTGCAATGATGGTGAACAAAGGTGAAGCAGATGGTTTAATTACAGGGTATTCTGTTCCTTACAGAAGAGTGGTAAAGCCGATTTTAGAGCTTGTAAAAAAAGAGAAAGAGATTACTAGAATAGCTGCATGTAACTTAATGTTAACTAAAAGTGGTCCAATATTTTTGGCAGATACAACTATAAATGTAAATCCAACAGCTAAAGAACTAGTTAAAATCACACAAATGACATCAGAGTTGGTTAAAATGTTTGGTATGGAACCAAATATTGCCATGTTATCATTTTCAAACTTTGGCTCTTCAAATTTTGAATCTTCAAAAAAAATTGCTGATGCGGTTCGTTTTATGCATCGTCAATATCCAGATATGGTTGTAGACGGAGAAATACAGGCTGATTTTGCTTTAAATTCAACACTGTTAGCCAAAGAGTTTCCTTTTTCTAAATTAAATGGTAAAAAAGTAAATGTGTTAATTTTTCCAAATTTAGAATCTGCAAATATTACCTATAAGTTACTAAAACAAGTTGATGAAGCAGAATCTATAGGACCTATTATTTTAGGTTTAGATAAACCTGTACACATCTTGCAACTAGGTTCTAGTGTAGATGAAATGGTAAATATGGCAGCATTAGCTGTTGTAGATGCTCAACAAAAAGAAAAAAGAAGCCAATAATTTTTGTTACATTACGCGCTCAAATTTTAATTCATGATTACGCAGATTAGAGGAAGACTTGTAGAGAAAAATCCCACAGAAGTTGTAGTAGATTGTAATGGAGTCGGTTATTTGTTGCACATTTCTTTAAATACATTTTCTAAATTGCCAGAAAATGAAAATATATTATTGTATGCACACTTATCGATAAGAGAAGATGCACACACTTTGTATGGCTTTATAGATAAGGTAGAAAGGGAAGTGTTTAAACTTTTGGTTTCTGTTTCTGGTGTTGGGCCAAGTATTGCAAGGACAATGTTGTCTTCGATGACCTCAGAAGAAATTCAAGAAGCAATTGCCTCAGAAAATGTTAGATTAATTCAATCTGTAAAAGGTATTGGAGCAAAAACTGCACAGCGTGTAATTGTAGATTTAAAAGATAAGATTTTAAAAACTTTTGACGTTGCTATTATTTCAGCACCTCAAAGCAATACAAATAAAGAAGAAGCGTTATCTGCATTAGAAGTCTTAGGTTTTAACAAAAAACAAGCAGAAAAAGTGGTAAATACCATTATAAGAGATAATATTGATGCTTCCGTAGAAAAAATTATTAAACTATCCTTAAAGAGTTTATAAACAGTTTGAGTAAAGTAATAAAAAATATCTTTTTTTGTATTGGTGTTGTTTTTTTTGTGAGTAATTCACTTAAAGCTCAAACACTAGAAACAGAAACTAAACGTGTACAGAAAGATTCAATTAGTTTGCCTTATAAGTTTACTAAAAATCAAAGTGGGGGCCTTTTTTTAAATACGTTAGCCGAAAAAGAAATTGTTTTTGATAGGAATTTAAACCAGTACGTAATCTTAGAGAAAATTGGAGATTATTATACAAGGACTCCTGTTTTTTTAACAAGAAATGAGTATGAGCAGTATCGTCTAAAGCGAGATATGTTATTATACTTTAAAGAAAAGGTAGGAGCTACCAATAGTAAGCGAAAAGGAGCTGAAAATGTTCAAAAAAACTTATTACCATCTTACTATGTAAACTCTAAATTCTTTGAAACTATTTTTGGAGGAAATCAAATTTCCTTTACACCTACAGGTAACTTAAATTTAAAGTTAGGGTTTATTTATCAGAATACAGAAAACCCACAAATAACTCAAGAAAACAGAAGTAATTTGGTTTTCGATTTTGGACAACAAGTCAGCGCAAGTTTAAGAGCAAAAGTTGGAGAACGTTTAGAGTTCACAGCAAATTATGATACACAAGCTACCTTCGATTTTCAGAACTTAGTAAATATTGACTACACTCCAACAGAAGATGACATTTTACAAGGGATAGAAGCTGGAAATGTATCTATGCCAATAAAAAACTCGTTAATTAACGGAGCACAGAGTTTGTTTGGTGTAAAAACTGCTTTAAAGTTTGGGAATACAAACGTAACCGCCATCTATTCGCAACAAAACTCCGAGAGTAATACTGTAGTCTCAGAGGGCGGTGCTTCTGTTCAAACATTTGAGTTAAGAACAACAGATTACGATAATGACAGGCACTTCTTTTTATCTCAATATTTTGTAGATAATTATGCTAGATCTTTAGAGCGTTATCCATTAATTAGTAGTCAAATTAACATTACAAGAATAGAGGTGTGGATAACCAATAGAAATGCAAGTACAGAGGATTTTAGAAGTATTGTTGCACTTGCAGATTTAGGAGAAACTGACGCACAATATTTAGTAAATCCATCAGCAATAACTACAACCAATCCACCATCATTGTCATCGGGTAATTTACCTACCAACAACTCCAATAACTTAGGTGCTTTATTAACAGAGACGAGTGGTATAAGAAATGTATCTAGTCTTAGACAAACGTTACCAGTTTCTTTTCAAGAAGGAACCGATTATTCAATTTTAGAGAATGCGAGGAGATTGAATGAAAGTGAATACACCTTAAATTCCCAATTAGGTTTTATTTCGTTAAACAGAAGGTTGCAAGATGGAGAGGTTTTAGCGGTAGCTTATGAGTATACGGTGGCTGGTAATGTTACAGCAACTACAGAAAAATCCTTTAGAGTAGGAGAGTTTTCTAATGACGGAATACTTGCCCCAAATAATTTAGCAGTTAAATTATTGCGTAGCGAAATTCTACAAACCAAAAGAAAAAATACAATTACTAATAAAGAAGAAGCATTCCCAACTTGGCGTTTAATGATGAAAAATATTTACGCTTTAGGAGCTTTTCCTCTATCACAAGATGGGTTTCGTTTTGAAATTCAATATAGAGATGACCAAACTGGTATTCCTTCAAATGTATTACAAAGAGCAGTAAGTGGAGATGTTTCTAATACCCCCTTGTTACAAGTATTAAATTTAGATCAATTAGACCAAACTCAGTTTAGAGATCCCGATGGTTTTTTCGATTATGTAGAAGGAATTACGGTGAATTCTCAAAACGGTTATATTATTTTTCCAACTCCAGAACCATTCGGTAAAAATTTAGCACAAAAATTAGATGTAGATCAAGATGCTCAATTTTTATTTGAAGAATTATATCTAAATGTAAAAGTTAACGCAAAAGTTAACTTTCAAAATAAAGATAAATACATATTAACAGGGTATTTTAAATCTAACGATACAGGAGGTATTTCTTTAGGAGCTTTTAATGTACCTAGAGGTTCGGTTACCGTTACTGCAGGAGGAAGACAATTGGCAGAAGGTATCGATTATGTAGTAGATTATAATTTAGGTCAGGTTCAAATTATAGATCCAAGTTTAAAAGCATCTGGTACTCCTATTTCTGTATCTACAGAAAACAATACTTTTTTCAATCAACAACGTAAACGTTTTATGGGAGTTGATATTGAGCATACATTTTCTGATGATTTTATTTTAGGAGCAACGGTTTTAAATGTTAATGAACGTCCATTAACACCTAAAGTAAATTACGGGGCAGATCCCATTAATAATACCATGCTAGGTATGAACTTAGATTTTTCAACAGAGGCACCAATATTAACAAAATTAGCCAATAAGCTCCCTTTTGTAGATACAGATGCACCCTCTAATGTTGCTGTTCGAGCAGATTTTGCGTATTTATTACCTGGGACTCCAAATGGTGTAAACATTGCTGGGGCTGCAACCACTTATTTGGATGATTTTGAAGCCTCACAAATTCCGATAAGTATCTTATCCCCTTTAAATTGGTATGAAGCCAGTACTCCAAAAACAACAACTTTTCCTGATTTTAATGGAGGTTTAAGTGACGATAAAAGATACAATTTTAAAAGAGCTAAATTAGCTTGGTATACGATTGATCAAATTTTTTATGGTTTTGGAGATACACCATCTGGTATTAGTGCAGATGATTTGTCTAGGGCAGAAACTACTCAAATTAATTCAAATGATTTATTCCCAAATCAACAGTTTGACGTTACTCAAAATACACAAATTAGAACTTTAGATTTGGCGTATTTTCCTAATGAAAGAGGGTCTTACAATTACGATATATCAAATGTAAATTCAGACGGTACTTTTACTGACCCAGAAAACAGATGGGCAGGAATTATGAGACCTTTAAACACCAATAATTTTGACCAAGCAAATGTGGAATATATCCAATTTTGGATGATGGATCCTTATCAAAACTATTCCATTACCAATGAAGAAGGTCTGCCACAAAATGTAGCTCCAAATAATCCTGAAAACCAGGTGGGAGAATTATACATCAACTTAGGTAATATTTCTGAAGATATTTTAAAAGACGGTCGTAAAATGTATGAAAATGGGTTACCTATAGATGGCTCTAAGTTAGATGAGGTAAGTGTAAATGAAACCAATTTGGCTTTTGTTCCTAGAAACACCTCCATTTTATATGCGTTTAATGAACAAGATGATGCAAGAGCTAATCAAGATTTAGGTTTTGATGGTTCTACAGATAACGAGGAAGCCACAAGATTTGAAGCACTAATGGGTATGCAATTACCAGATTATTTAGAGAGTGATCCTGCATCTGATAATTTTCGTTTTTTTAGGGGAGGAGATTTTGAAACTAACAAAGCCTCTATTCTTACTCGTTATAAAGACTTTAACAATCCACAAGGCAACTCCCCAACCTTAAATCAATCTACAGAAAATTTCCCAACATCGTCTACAACTTATCCAGACGTAGAAGACATCAACAGAGACCAAACTATGAATGGTATAGAGAGTTTTTGGGAATATAAAATTTCTATGAATAGAAATGACTTAACTGTTGGTAAAAACTTTATTGTTGACGAGAGAAATGTTTCTCTAGATTTAGATAATGGGGAAGAGATTACTACGAAGTGGTATCAATTTAGAGTTCCTATACGAAGTGGAATTGCGCAAAATGGGATAACAGATTTTAATAGCATTCGTTTTATAAGAATGTTTTTAACCAAGTTTAAAATTCCTGTGGTATTACGTTTTGCAGAATTAGATTTGGTACGTGGAGATTGGAGGCGTTACACAAAAAAATTAAATACTAATAGTAGTATAGTCGAAGACTTAGATCAAACAGAAATCCAAAACTTTGAAGTTGGTGTCGTAAATATTGAGCAAAACCCAAGTATTTATGCAACGCCTCCCGGAGTTGATAGAGAAAGCTTACAAGGCAGTACAACAGTACAATTGCAAAACGAACAGTCTGTTACTCTTCGGGTTAATGAGTTGCCTGCAAACGAAATAAGAGCTATTTATAAAAATTTAAGTTCAGATTTACGACGTTTTAAAAATTTAGAAATGTTTATTCATTTACAAGAAAATGAAAGCGCCCCATTAGTTAGTAATAACGATTTTTCTGCAGTGATAAGGATAGGAACAGATTTAGACGAAAATTTTTACCAAATTGAAATCCCCCTAGTAGTTAGCCAAGATGGAATCGGACCATTACAAGTTTGGCCAGAAGTAAATAATATGGATGTGATTTTAGCAGAATTAGGCAAGTTAAAATTAGAACGTGATGCAGTAGATTTTGATGTAACAAGTTTGTATCCTGCTCCTATTGTAAACGAACAACCTATTTTTAGAATAAGAGTTCAAGGTAACCCCACATTAGCCCAGATAAGAACCTTAATGCTTGGTTTAAAAAACAATACATCATCACCAAAAAGTGGAGAAGTTTGGTTTAACGAGTTAAGAGCTTCAGATTTTGACAATAAAGGAGGTTGGGCTGCAGTAGTAAATGCAGATGCTAATTTAGCAGATGTAGCTAATATATCTTTAGCAGGAAGTATACAAACCGTTGGTTTTGGTAATGTAGAAGATAGAGTTGTGCAACGTAATTTAGATGAGACCAAACAATACGACTTTGCAACAACAGTAAATTTAGGTAAAGTTTTTACTCCAAAACATTGGGGAATTCAGCTACCAATGTCTTACAATAAAGGAGAAACGTTTGTAGATCCTTTATTCGATCCACAATATCAAGACGTCTTTTTAGAAGATGCTTTAGACCAAAATGAGTTTAGTCAGTTCTCGAGAGATCATACAAAAAGAACGAGTATTAGTTTTATGAATGTTCGAAAAAATAGAAACCCAAATACAAGCAGAAAACCAAAATTTTATGATATAGAAAATATTGGGTTATCTTATGCACATAATAGAGAGTTTAGGAAAAATTATAACATTGAAAGATTTGTAAATGAGAACGTTAACGCATCTGCATCTTACAGCTATAATTTCAAATCTAAACCTGTAGAACCTTTTAAAAATTCGAGTCTTTTTAAAAATAAATACCTAAAATTGATAAAAGACTTTAATTTTAATTTAATACCAAGTACAATTGCTGTAAATTCTCAAATAAAAAGAAATTTTAATGAACAGCGCTCTAGAAATTTAGTACCTAATTTATCTGCTCAACCAACATTAACACAACGTAGGTTCCTGTTTGATTGGGATTATACCTTGGCTTTCGATTTAACCAAGTCAATTCAACTAAATTTTAATGCAACAAATAGTAATATTTATGATGCCTTTGGTTCTGAGGAAGAGTTGGCTATTTTTGATAATTTTTTTAACACAGGAAGACCAAATCAATACAATCAAAAATTAAATGCAACATATAATCTTCCAATAAATAAAATCCCGTTTTTAAACTTTATAAAAGCAGATTACGCTTATACAGCTGATTTCGATTGGCGTGCACAGTCTCAAGATCCCGAAGTAATACAGCAAGTAGGTAATTTGGTTCAAAATGCAAATACACATAATCTAAACACAAATTTAAATTTAGACCGTTTGTATAAAAGTTTTGGTTTTAGTAAGTGGTACAATTCTACGAGTAAAGAACGAAAAGCTAGAGGAAAAAAATCAAAGAGTAAACAAAAGAATGCTACTATTGCTGGCCTACCTAAAACCCCTACAGTTGTAAGAAGAAAGAAAAAAATTCCAATTATAAAAAAGATAGTTAAAGGAGTCTACGATGTTGCAACTTCTGTAAAACAGGCAAAAGTAAGTTATGCTGAAAATAATGGACAAATGCTCTCTGGTTTTAAAGAGAATGTAGGTTTCTTTGGAGGTCCTTCAAGCGGTTTTGCTTTTGGTAGTCAGGTAGATATTAGGAACAAAGCTTTAGAAAATGGTTGGCTTGTTACACCAAGACTAGAAGTAGATAACCCTAATACCATAGATGTTGATGAAAGTACCTACTACAATAAAACATACAATAGAACTTTTTATAGTAAATTAGATTACTCTTTCACGGCAAAGCCTTTTAAAGACCTAAATATAGAAATTAGAGGAAATAGAATTCAAACGAGAGATATTTCTCAACAAATTGACATTGTAGAAAATGGTTCTAGAAATGGAGGTTTTATAGCTATTTCTCCTTTTGAAACAGGTAATTTTAGTACAAGTTACTTTATGGCAAACACGATGTTTAAAAATGGAGATGAACTTTTTAGAGATTTACGTGATTTTAGAGGTGTAATTTCTCAAAATCTAGCCAATCAAAATCTTAGCAATGGAGCAACAAACAGATTTGGTACAAATAGCCAGCAAGTGTTGTTGCCCGCATTTTTAGCAGCTTATTCGGGTAAAGATCCTAACAATGTAAAATCTGGATTATTTAGAGATATTCCATTGCCAAATTGGACTCTACGTTATAACGGTCTAATGAAATTAAAATGGTTTAAAACGATGTTCAGTAGTTTTGTAGTATCTCATGGTTATAATTCCTCATATACTGTTTCTGGGTATACTAATAATCTATTATTCGACAAAACTGATCCTTTTCCAGCGAACACTTCAGGTAATTTTGAGCCAGAATTATTAGCTTCTGCTGTAACGTTAGTTGATGAATTTTCTCCATTAGTTCGTTTAGATATGAAAATGAAAAATTCTTTTTCATTTAGAGGAGAAATAAATAGAGATAGGGCTTTGAATTTAAATTTCAACAACAATACATTAACAGATGTAAGTGGAACAGAATATATATTTGGGATGGGTTATGTTTTTAAAGACGTCAAGGTAAGTACTAGATTTACAGGAAAAAAACAGACACTTAAAGGAGATGTTAATTTACGTGCTGATGTATCTTTAAGAGATAATATTACACAAATTAGGGCCATAGAAGATGATAACAACCAAATTAGTGGTGGACAACGATTATTTTCTATTAAATTTACAGCAGATTATGCTTTAAGTAGAAGTTTAACAGCTTCTTTTTATTACAATCATCAAGCAACAAGATATGCCATTTCTACAACCTTTCCGAGGCAAGCAATTAATGGAGGTATCAATATAATATACAATTTAGGAGGAAATTAAATAAACAATAAAATGAATATTCCATCAGAATTAAAATACACCAAAGACCACGAGTGGGTTAGTATAGAGGGAGAAATTGCTACAGTAGGTATTACAGATTTTGCTCAAAGTGAGCTAGGTGATATCGTTTATGTAGATGTAGATACATTACATGAAAATGTCGAAGAAGGTGAAGTATTCGGCTCTGTAGAGGCAGTTAAAACTGTTTCAGATTTATTTATGCCACTTTCTGGAGAAGTTTCAGCTTTTAATGAAGAACTTGAAGATGATCCAGAGTTGGTAAATACAGATCCTTACGAAAAAGGCTGGATGATAAAGATTTTAATTTCTAATGCTTCTCAGATCGATAACTTATTAGATGCAAAAGCGTATCAAAAACTTATTGAAGGCTAATTTATTTATTATCTCAATTTTTGTCACGCTCCTTATTGCGTATTTGAGTTTTATAAAATTACCTCATATCGGAGTTCAGGTTCCCAATTCAGATAAGTGGGGACATTCCTTTGCATACTTCATATTAAGTTCAAGTTGGCTGCTTACATGCCATAAATACCAAAAGAAAAAACACCTTGTTGTTGTATCCTGTATTCTGTATGGTATTATTATTGAAGTTCTACAGCACACATTAACTGGTTATAGAACAGGAGATTCCATAGACGTATTTGCAAATACAGCAGGTGTTTTATTGGGTTTGGTTTTATTTAATCAAATAATCAAAAAAAATAACATTAAATAGTAGCCCAAATTTGCAAATAACAAAGGGAATTAATTAAATTAGCAACTTATTCTAAAGTATTAACATGGAAATTAAAAAAAATCCGAAATCAAATTTAGAAAATTACAGCAAAATATTTTTACAAATAGGGCTAGTATTAGCACTTTTTGTTACCTACGTAGCAATTGAAAAAAAGACTTACGATAAAATAGAGTTGAAAGATCTTGGTGCAGTAAATATTAATGCTATGTATGAAGAAGAAATTGTAGTTATTCAAAAACCACCAAAACCAGTTCAACCAAAAACCCCGCCACCACCAGCTCCAGAAGTTATTGAGGTGGTAGAAGATGATGAAAAGATAGAGGAAACTGTAATTGAAACTACAGAAACAGACGAAGAAGAAGAAATCGTTATAGACGATGTAGAAGAAGCAGAAGAAACCGAAGCGGTTGTTGAAGATGTAAGCTTTATGATTATTGAAGATATTCCTGTTTTTCCTGGTTGTAAAGGGAAAAGAGATAAACTTATGGAGTGTTTTAATAAGAAAGTACAAAGACACTTTCAAAGAAAATTTGATGCTAACTTGCCAAACGAGTTAGGTTTAGATTCAGGAAGAAAGAGGGTATATATTGGTTTTACAATTAATAATAAAGGAGATATAGTTGATATTAATGCAAGAGCACCACACCCAAAAATTAAACAAGAAGTAATAAAAGTTATGAAGCTTTTACCTAGAATGAAACCAGGAAAGCAAAGAGGAAAACCAGTTAATGTTAAGTACAGTATTCCATTTACACTATTGGTAGAGTAAAGACAAAAAATAGTTCAGTAACTTACAATTAAAAAAAGGTAGTAATTTAAAATTACTACCTTTTTTTAATTGTAAGATTTCGTTGCCCCTTATCATCAAAATATGTTTAAGACTAAGAAACTCTAACATAATTCTAACAAAATAGTTCTTATCTTTACATATCAAAATATACAAATAAATTTTAAGAATGGATTACGGAAAAGAATTCGAAAAATATGCTACTAAACATCATGGAATTAGTAGTACCACATTTAACAATATCACAAGTAGTTTAACTCCATACATCATGGAAGAACGCCAAATGAATATTACTCAAATGGATGTTTTCTCTCGTTTAATGATGGATAGAATTATCTTTTTAGGAACAGGAATAAATGATCAAGTGGCTAATATAATTCAAGCACAGTTGTTGTTTTTAGAAAGTGTAGATGCTAACAAAGATATTTCAATTTATATCAACTCTCCAGGAGGCGGAGTTTATGCTGGTTTAGGAATTTATGATACCATGCAGTTTATAAAACCAGATGTAGCAACGATATGTACAGGTATGGCTGCGTCAATGGGGGCTGTATTAATGTGTGCTGGTCAAAAAGGGAAACGTTCTGCATTACCACATTCAAGAGTTATGATTCACCAACCATTAGGAGGTGCTCAAGGTCAAGCTTCTGATATTGAAATTACCGCTAGAGAAATTTTAAAATTGAAAGATGAGTTGTATGCAATTATTGCAAATCATTCTGGCCAAACTATAGATAAAGTTCATAACGATTCAGATAGAGATTATTGGATGAAAGCCAATGAAGCTAAAGAATATGGTATGATTGATGAAATATTAGCTAGAAAATAAGTAATAGTCTTAAATAGGTAAAGATGTCAAAAGAAGAAGACTTAGAATGTTCTTTTTGCGGAAGAAAAAAAGCAGAAACGGACCTTTTAATTGCAGGTATAGGAGCACATATTTGTGATAGATGTATTGAGCAAGCAAATGGTATTGTCCAAGAGGAAGTTGCAGAAGCAAAAACAACTTCGCTTTCTAAAGATTTAATTTTAAAAAAACCAAAAGAAATTAAAAACTTCTTAGACGAATATATTATTGGTCAAGACGAAACTAAGCGAACAATGGCTGTTGCTGTATACAATCATTACAAAAGATTATTACAAGAAAAAAACAGTGAAGACGATATTGAGATCGAAAAAAGTAATATTGTTTTAGTTGGAGAAACGGGTACCGGAAAAACATTAGTAGCTCGAACAATAGCTAAAATGTTAAACGTACCTTTTTCTATTGTTGATGCTACCGTGTTAACTCAAGCTGGTTATGTAGGAGAAGACGTAGAAAGTATTTTAAGTCGTTTATTACAAGCAGCAGATTATGATGTAGAAAAAGCACAAAGAGGGATTGTTTTTATTGACGAAATTGATAAAATTGCTAGAAAAGGTGACAATCCATCAATCACAAGAGATGTTTCGGGAGAAGGTGTACAACAAGCATTACTAAAATTACTAGAAGGATCAGTTGTAAATGTTGCACCTAAAGGAGGAAGAAAACACCCTGATCAAAAGTTCGTAGAGGTAAATACTAAAGATATTTTATTTATTGCTGGTGGTGCTTTTTCTGGAATAGAAGAAATGATAAGCAAGCGTTTAAACAGACATGCTGTTGGCTTTGGCGCTTCTCTAGATGGAGAAAAAGTAGACGAAAGTAATTTTTTACAGTATATTATTCCTTCAGATTTAAAATCTTTTGGATTAATTCCAGAAATTATTGGGCGTTTACCCGTATTAAGTTTTATGAATCCTCTAGATGCTACAGCATTAAGAGCGATACTTACAAAACCAAAAAACTCAATAATAAAACAATATAAAAAGTTGTTTAAAATGGATGATATTGATTTTTCTGTATCTGATAAAGCACTAGATTTTATAGTAGAAAAAGCTATAGAATATAAATTAGGAGCTAGAGGTCTTCGATCTTTATGTGAAGCTATTTTTACAGATGCAATGTTCGATTTACCAAGTTCAGAAGAAAAAGATTTTCATGTAACTAAAGAATATGCAGAAATAAAAGTAACAAAGACAACACTTAATAAGTTAAGGGCAGCCTCTTAAAAGAAATAATTTTTTAGACCTTACAAGTTTATAACCTGTAAGGTCTTTTATATTTGTTGTTTTGTATTAGAATTTATGATAACCAAAACCACCATAGATCAAATTTTTGAAACTACAAGAGTAGAAGAGGTTATTGGTGAATTTGTACAACTTAAAAAAGCGGGGAGCAACTTCAAAGGACTCAGTCCGTTTACAGACGAAAAAACACCATCGTTCATGGTGTCTCCTGTAAAACAAATTTGGAAAGACTTTTCTACAGGAAAAGGGGGTAGTGCGGTGTCTTTTTTAATGGAACATGAACATTATTCTTATCCAGAAGCTTTAAAATGGCTTGCAAAAAAATACAACATAGAAGTTGAAGAAACTGAACAAACAGACGAACAAAAACAACAGTTGAATGAACGTGAAAGTATGTTTTTGGTGTCTAATTTTGCCAAGGATTATTTTCAAAATACCTTATTAAACACCAATAATGGTAAAGCTATTGGGTTAAGCTATTTTAAAGAAAGAGACTTTACAGATAAGACCATAGATACATTTGAGTTAGGGTATTGTTTAGACGATTGGACTTCTTTTACAGATACTGCTTTAGCCAGAGGATATGATTTAAAATACTTAGAAAAAACAGGCCTAACAATTGTAAAAACAGCTAAAAAATTTGATCGTTTCAAAGGCCGTGTACTTTTTCCTATACATTCTATGTCTGGAAGAGTATTGGGTTTTGGAGGAAGAATCTTAAAGAACGATAAGAAAGCAGCTAAGTATTTGAACTCCCCAGAGAGTGAAATATATCATAAAAGTAAAATTCTTTATGGAATTTATCAAGCAAAGAAATCAATTGCAAAGCAAGACAATTGTTATTTAGTAGAGGGCTATACAGATGTAATTACGTTCCATCAATCTGGTGTAGAAAATGTGGTAGCTTCTTCTGGTACTGCATTAACACCTGATCAGATTCGTTTGATAAATCGATTAACAAAAAATATAACTGTGCTTTTTGATGGAGACGCAGCTGGAATACGAGCTTCTATCCGTGGAATTGATCTTATTTTAGAGCAAGGTATGAATGTAAAAGTGGTGCAATTTCCTGATGGAGAGGATCCAGATAGTTTTGCAAAATCACATTCAACTACTGAATTAGAAGAGTTTTTAGCCAATTCAGCTCAGGATTTTATCAATTTTAAAGTGTCTTTATTATTAAAAGATGCAGCTAATGACCCTGTTAAAAAAGCAGGTTTAATTAGAGATATTGTGACCAGTATTTCTAAAATTCCAGATGCTATTCAACGTGAAGTTTACGTGCAAGAATGCTCTAGGATTATGGAAATTTCTGAACAAATTTTATTTAGTGAATTGGCACAACTGATAGCCAAAACTGATAAAGAAACTTCAAAAAAAGAAAAACAAGAAACGAAAGCCTTTGAAGTTATTAAAAGCCCAGAAGTTCAATTAAAAGAAATCAATCAACTTTCTATCTTAGAAAGAGAGATTATTCGTTTATTGATTTTATATGGAAACAAAAAGGTAGAGTTTTTAGATGAAATTGTTGCAGTTGACGATGATGGAAAAGAAACAACGAGTATTAATAGGTACGAAAATACAGTTTCAGAAGAAATTTACCTGCATTTACACGATGATGAAATTGTCTTTTCTAACGAAGTTTTTCAAGAGGTATACAATGAAATTATTTACCAATTGAATCAAACAAAGAAAATCGATTTAAAAGAATTCATAAACCATAAAAACCCAAATATATCTCAGATTGTTACTTCTATCATCATGGATGATGAAAACCCGAATCGTCAACTAAGCAATTGGGAAGCACAAAATATTTTTGTTACTTCTGCAATAGAAGTGTTAAGAAAAGCTGTAAATGATGTAATTTATAATTTGCGTAGGGTTTTGATAGATAGGTTAGTAAAGGAAAAATCTGTTACAAATAAATCGTACTCTAGTGAAGAAATAGAAGAGATAATGAATTACAATGCATTACGAATAAAACTTTCTGAAAAATTAAATAGGGTAGTTTAGATAATTTTCTTTGTATAACAAAAAGAACACTACAAGAATTAAAAATAATCCCATTTTCTTTTTTTTACTTTTTCCGAAAATGCTAATAGTTTCAGGTGAGCAATTAATATGAATAAATACACATTATACAAGTGTTTCCTGAGTACAACTTAATTAATGAAACTTAAAAAAAAACATAAAAAGCTCTTGACTTATCAAGAGCTTTTTATGTTACTATGAGTGTTTGACACTACGTTAATTCATTGGGTATTTCACAGACTGGAATAGCAACCATTTTATGCCTATTTGCTGTGTTTAATTTTACATATATATCAAATACTTCTTGTTTTCTTCCGGAAAAGTCAGTGCTAGATTTTCCAGTGATGTGTTGTTGCATTGCCCACTCTAATTCATCATAAGAAGCACCTAGTTGGTCTTCGTCAGTTCTACTATCTCCAAACAAACCATCAGTTGGAGCAGCTTCTTGTATAGATTTTGGTATTTCTAAAAATTTTGCCAATTCATACACTTCAGATTTTAGCAAGTCTGCAATTGGACTAACATCAACACCACCATCACCATACTTGGTATAAAAACCAACACCAAAATCCTCTACTTTATTACCTGTACCAACTACTAAAGAATCATACAGACCAGCTAAATAGTATAAAGTTGTCATTCGTAATCTTGCCCTCGTATTTGCTAGAGTTAATTTTAGTTTATCTTCATTATCAGAGTCTGGTACAGTCTTTTTAAAATCATCAAACGCTTTGGTTAAGTTTACTCGATTGCTCGTTACATTAAAAAATTTATGTTCTAATTGAGTTATATGTTCTTGAGCTCTGGTTACTTGACTTTCAGCTTGGTGTATAGGCATTTCTACACACAAAACTGGAAATCCTGTTTTTGCACACAGAGTAGAGGTTAACGCCGAGTCTATTCCTCCAGAAACACCAACTACAAAACCCTTTACTCCAGCGCTTTCTGCATAATTGGTAAGCCAATTCACTATATAATTAGCAACTTTTTCAGTGTTCATTAGTAAACTATTTTAGTATTTTTATCATTTAAATAAATCTACAAGCAATTTACGAATAATATGAGATTTTTACTAGTTATTTTAGGTGTTTTCTGTTGTTTTTCAGGTTGTAAAAACCCAACAAATAAAAGTATAGATGTTTCAAATGTTAAGGTTAATGTTATTGTAAACGAGTTTCATAAAGATTTTTACAATGCTACAAAGGAGAGTTTACCAAAGGTAAAAGAAAAATATCCGTTTTTATTTCCACAGATGATAACAGATAGTATTGCTTTATCAAAAATATCTAGTAAAGATGAGCAAGAATTATATAGCGAAGTTCAAAAAAAATATAAAGATTTAGGCCACTTAAGAAAACAACTAACATCTCTTTTTAAACACATACGTTTCTACAATCCAAAATTTAAAATACCACAAATAGTTACTATACAGAGTAATATTGATTATGAAAATAGGGTAATTTATGCAGATTCTTTGTTGCTAATATCTTTAGACGTTTATTTAGGTAAAGAGCATCCTTTCTATAATAATTATCCAAAATACATAAAGAAAAATAATACTGAAAACCATTTAATTGTAGATGTTGCAGGTGCAATAATTGAAACCCAAATAAGTCCTAACAATAACAGATCTTTGATTAGTAACATGATTCACGAAGGAAAAAAAACATATGTGTTAGATGCGTATCTTCCTAACGTTTCTAAAAGAGAAAAGTTAGGGTATGATAAAGAAAAAATGGAGTGGGCATTCGCTAATGAGGAACAAATTTGGATGTACTTCATAGAAAATAACTTTTTATTCAATACAAAAAAAGAATTGATCAAACGCTTTATAGATATAGCTCCTTTTTCTAAATTCTACACAAGTGCAGATAAGGATTCTCCTGGAAGTATAGGGGTGTTTATAGGTTACCAAATTGTCAAAGATTACATGCTGAATAATGATGTATCTTTGCAAGAATTATTGAGTAAAAATTCAGAAATAATATTTAAAAACTCCAATTACAAACCAAGAAAATAATGGCAGTTAAGCATCAATCAAACATTAAGTTTACAATAGGGTTAGACGAAAATAAGGTTCCAGAAAATATACATTGGTCTGCTGAAGATGGTGGCGTTAATAACGAGGAGTCTAAAGCTATTATGGTTTCTGTTTGGGATCATCTGCAAAAAGACACACTCCGAATAGATTTATGGACAAAAGAAATGCCTGTAGATGAAATGAAGCAGTTTTATCATCAAACCTTAGTCTCTATGGCTAATAGTTTTGAACGAGCTACAAACGACACTAAAATGAGTGCAACAATGCATGATTTTTGTGATTATTTTGCAGAAAAATTAGAACTAAAAAAATAACTTTTAATACAAAAGGGCTTCAATAAAATTGAAGCCCTTTTGTATTTTATAATGTTACGCTCTTTTTAGTTGCTTTCTTGATTTAAAATATCAAAGAACTCATCTAATTTAGGCATAATTATAATTTTTGTTCTTCTATTTTTAGATCTTCCTTCTGAAGTATCATTAGAAGTTAGAGGAGTGTATTGACTTCTACCAGCAGCAACTAGACGCTCAGGTTTAACACCATATTTGTATTGTAAAATTCGTGTAATCGAAGTTGCACGCATAACAGACAAGTCCCAGTTGTCTTGAATAAAACCAGTTTTAATAGATTTTGAATCTGTATGGCCTTCGATCATTACCTCCATACTTGGTTGGTTTTTAATAACTTTTGCAATTTTTTCTAAAACTGTATACGCTTTTGGAGTTACGTTATAATTTCCACTTTTAAATAAAAGTTTGTCAGAAATTGAAATCATAACTACTGTCTTTTCTACGTTAACTGAAATGTCTTGATCTTGTATGCCATCTGTTAACCCTTTAGTCAAATGATATTTTAATGCTAAATTAATGGAGTCTTTACGAGACATTGCACTTCTAATTCCGTTAATATATTTGTCTTTAGCGTTTAATTGTTCAATCACAGTTTTGATGTTATTAGAAGAAGATTGTGTTAAAACGGTTAGATTTTCTACTTGTTTTAAGGCAGATTTTTTATCTTCTTTTAAAGATTTTATTTGCTCTTCTAAGATTACATATTTCGTATTACCTTTTTCTGATTCGATCAAACACTTTTGTAAATTTGTTTTTACAGTCGATAATTCTGTTGCTGTAGATGCTTGTTTAGATTCTAATTCTGCATATTTTTTCTTAGAAACACAAGAAGAAATTAACGCGATAGTAAGTAATAATAAAGATGCTTTTTTCATAATTAATTAAAAATAATTGTAAGAGCTACAAATTTAAAAAAATAGGTTGATTATATTTACTAATTACTAGTTTTTATGAAAAATTTATAATCGATAAATTATTAAAAATACGTTGAATGTTTAAAAAAAGTATCTGTTGGTTTTCTTTTCTTTTTTTGTTTTTATCTTGTAAAAAAGAAATTGTAAAAAACGATTACCAATTAAGAGGTGCCGTTTTTGGAACCACTTACAATATCAAATATTTAAAGGCTACTAAGCGTTACCAAGAAGAAATTGACAGTTTGTTTAATGTGGTAAACAATTCGTTATCAACATATATTTCAACTTCAGATATTTCTAAAATTAATGCTGGAAACACTAATGTTGTAGTAGATGAACATTTTTTTGAAGTATTTAAAAAATCACAAACAATTCATAGAGAAACAAACGGTTTTTTTGATCCAACAGTTGGAAATCTTGTAAATGCTTGGGGTTTTGGTCCTAAGAAAGAGAAAAAAAATTTAACACAACAACAAATAAATGAGCATCTAAAATATGTTGGTTTAGAAAAGATGCAGATCATAGATGGTATAGTAGTAAAACAATATCCAGAGGTGTATTTAGATTTTAATTCTATTGCTAAAGGATACGCTATTGATATTGTAGGTAGGTTTCTTGAAAGTAAAAATATCACGAATTATTTGGTTGAAATTGGTGGAGAAATACGAACTAAGGGTACAAAAAAAAATAGCGCACCTTGGACAATTAAAGTTGTAGACCCTTTACAAAATGAAATTGATACTGGTTATAAAATAATTAATATTTCAAACAAGTCCATGGCAACTTCAGGTAATTATTTGAAATTTAGAATTTCTGAAGATGGGAAAAAGTATGTTCACACAATAAACCCTAAAACAGGAGAAGCCAAAGAAAATAATATGTTGAGTGCATCTGTAATTGGAAACATAGATTGTGCAGACGTAGATGCTTATGCAACAGCATTTATGGCAATGGGGTTAGAAAAAACCTTAGAGTTTTTAAAAGAGCATAAAGAAATTAAAGTAATTTTACTCTATATCAATAGAAATAATGAATTAACAGAATATACCAATTATTTTTTCGAATAGTAACGAGTAAAAAATTTGGATATAGTATACATTGTCTACTGTAAAAAAAAAATTCTATCTACTTACTATAAATTAAATTACTACCCATAGCACGCAGATTTTACCTCTCAAAGAGACGCATTGTTTTAAGGCGTAAAACTCTTGAAAACAAAAAGAGCGTTTATCAAACAATACATAGATTAGTTCTTATAGCAGACAGGTAAAATTTCACCTTCCATTAAACAAAAACGTTCTACTAATTCGGGAGTGATTTTTTTTGTGTAATTTACTTCTTCAACTGTAAAACCAATGGCTTTTAGCTTATCAAAATAATCTCTTCCATAAATACGAACATGGTCATACTGACCAAATAGTTTAGTTCGTTCGTTCTTATCTGTTATGCTGTTATCTTCAAAGGTTTTTGTTCTAGATAAATCTTGAGGAATTTGAAAAATACCAAATCCTCCTTTTTTTAAAACACGATACAGTTCTTCCATGGCTTTGGTGTCATTTGGAATATGCTCTAAAACATGGTTACAAAACACAACATCAAATTCATTATTTTCAAAAGGGAGATTACAAATATCTGCCTTTACATCGGCAATAGGGCTTTCGATGTCTGAAGTTGTATAATCTAAATTTTTTTGTTTTTTAAATATTGGTAAAAAACATTGTTCTGGTGCAATGTGTAATACTTTTAGTCGGTTAGTAGGGTCAAAAAAACTTGTTTCATTTTTTAAGAATAACCATAATAAACGGTGGCGTTCTAAAGATAAAGTTGATGGAGAAAGTGCATTCTTTCTATAATTAACATAGCCATAAGGCATTAATTTCCAGAAACTTTTTCCATCAATTGGATCTGTAAAACGATTTCCTTTGTAGTATAATGTAACAAAAGGTTGTAACCAATAACTCATTTTTATGAGTAATGGTCTTGGTATGGTGTTTAGTATGGTTGTAAAGATAGACATGAGTTTATTTCTCAGTATTTCTTTTTAAATTTTAGACAAATAACACTATTGTCTAAATTCATCTTCTTCATCAGTTTGAATACCTAAAGCTTCATGAACATATTTAAAAGTAGAAAGTAACTCTGGTTTTCCATTTACGATGGCCACATCATGTTCAAAATGAGCAGAAGGTTTTCCATCTAGCGTTGTAATGGTCCATCCATCATTGTGCTGCTGTATTTTATGTGTGCCCATATTTGTCATTGGTTCTATTGCAACGACCATACCTTCCATAAATTTTTTTCCTCTTCCGCGTCTGCCATAATTTGGCATTTCTGGGTCTTCATGCATTGTTTTACCTAAACCATGCCCAACCAATTCTCTCACTACCCCATAGCCGTGTTTTTCTGTAAAGTTTTGAATTGCAAAACCAACATCACCTGTTCTGTTTCCAGCTTTAAGTTCGCGTATTCCTACATATAAACTTTTTCTAGTTATCTCTAGTAATTTTCTAGTTTCTGTATGAATTTCTCCAACAGCAAAGGTGTAGGCATGGTCGCCATAAAAACCATTTTTTTTGGCTCCACAATCTATAGAAATAATATCTCCCTCTTTTAAAGGTGTGTTGTTAGGAATACCATGAACTACTTGGTTGTTTGGACTCATGCATAGAGTATTTGGAAAATCATACAACCCTAAAAAACCAGGAATTGCACCTTCTTCTCTAATAAAATCTTCTGCTAATTTATCTAAATACAAAGTGGTTACACCAGGTTTTACCTCTTGAGCAAGCATACCTAAAGTTTTAGAAACGATTAGTGCACTTTCGCGCATAATTTCTATTTCCTCTTTGGTTTTTAGTTGTATCATTTTTAAAAGAATTGAGCCACAAAGTTACTACAATTTCGGCTAAAATTATTTTTTTAAAAATGAGAAAAAACCTTTTTTCTTAGGCTTTGGTGGTTCGTAATTAAAAATGAGTTTATAAATTTCCGTCCATCCCAAAAAACCACCAATATTTCTATCATCAATAAATATGTCTGCATGAATTTTTCTACTATATTTTTCGCTATACTCCTCTTCGGGAAAGTTTTTATTTACGGCATAGAATTCAATTCCATTTTTTTTGCAAAAATCTACAGCTTCATCTAATTCTCTTCCACTTCTATAGGTCCACAGAATTAACCTATGTCTTTGAGATTGTAATTTTCTCATAGTTTCAAAAGCGAACATCATAGGTTTTCCAATTTTAGGATAAGCGTCTTCTACAATAGTTCCATCAAAATCTACAGCGATAATTAAGGTGTTTTTTGTAAACATTATTTTTGTAATGAATATTTCAAAGTGTTTTTAGCTGTAATTGCTAGTATATCAGCTTCTAACGTCTCTTTAGCAGATTCTATATAACGTCCAATTTCTTTTTTATTTTTAAAAAAGATAAATGTTGGAATTTTTTTGATATAATACCCCTTTTGTAAATTATTGGGATTTTTTTTATTTCTATTAACAGTGTGTAATTGTAAGTTTTTAAAATTGAATTCTGCAGCTTCTAAAACACTGTACAAATGAGGAATTTCCCTTTCACTATCCCTACACCATGTTCCCATGAAACCTTTGATTGTAATTCCTTTTAGGCGTTGTTTTAAACTAGAAATTACAGTTGAATCTGGTGTGTATGTTTCATAATTTTTGCTAAACCAAGTATTGTAAGGTTCTGTTAGTAAAAAGGTTTTATCTACAATACCAACTAATTTTTCTTGTTTGTTTTTAAAAGTAGTAAATTCTTGTTTTTTTATTTTACAGGATAAAATAATACTAATTACCATTAGAAAGAAAATGGTTTTCATATAGAATTGCGTTAATTTACCATTTTTAAAAGAGCAATCTTATAATAAAGATTGCTGAGTCATTTCAGCTGGTTGTTTAATACCTAACAACTCTAAAATTGTTGGAGCAACATCACCAAGTATCCCGCTTTTTATAGATTTTATTTGATCGTCAATTAAAATAAAAGGAACAGGGTTTGTAGTGTGTGCTGTATGTGGGCTTCCATCTGGATTCATCATGGTTTCACAGTTTCCATGGTCTGCAATTAACATCGTAGTATATCCATTTGCTAAACCAGTTTCTATAACACCTTTGGCACATTCATCTACAGCTTCACATGCTTTTATAGCGGCTTCCATAATACCCGTATGACCTACCATATCTCCATTTGCAAAGTTTAAACAAACAAAATCTGCTTCACCTTTTTCTAAATCCTTACATAAAGCATCCTTTAGTTCATAGGCAGACATTTCTGGTTTTAAATCATATGTAGCTACTTTTGGAGAGTTTTTTAAAATACGAGATTCTCCTTCAAAAGGTTTTTCTTGTCCTCCAGAAAAGAAAAAAGTAACATGAGGGTATTTTTCTGTTTCTGCTATTCTAATTTGTTTTTTACCAGCATTTGCAAGAACTTCACCTAACGTATTTTTAATATTATCATTGTTGTAAATAACATTAATTCCTTTGAAAGTATCATCATACAAAGTCATAGTTGTATAATACAAGTCTAATTTCTTTGTTTCTTGATCAGGGAAATCATTTTGAGACAACATCTTTGTTAATTCACGCCCCCTATCTGTTCTGTAATTAAAAAAGATAACAGCATCTCCTTCTTGGATTTTTGTTATTGGAGAACCCTCTATATTTGTTGCAATTATAGGGGTATGGAATTCATCTGTAATTCCATTGTCATAATTTGTGGTCATTACATCAACAATATTCGTTGTTTTCGTTCCTACACCATTTACAACTCCATGGTATGCTTTTTGAACACGTTCCCATCGATTGTCTCTATCCATAGCATAGTATCTACCAGTTACAGAGGCCAACTGACCAGTAGTTTTTTTCATATATTCTTGGATATCTTTTATGAAAAAAGTTCCAGATTTTGGGTCGCAATCTCTACCGTCAGAAAAGGCATGTAAATAGACGTTTTCGATATTATTTTCGTTAGCAACATCTAATAATCCTTTTAAATGATCAATGTGTGCATGTATGCCTCCGTTAGAAACTAACCCTAATAAATGTACATTCTTATTGTTCTTTTTTGCGTATTCAAAAGTATCTAATAATACTTTTTCTTTTCCTAAAGTTTTTTCTTTTACTGCTTTGTTTATTCGAGCTAAATTTTGGTAAACAATTCTTCCAGCCCCCAAATTTATGTGTCCAACTTCAGAATTTCCCATTTGACCCTCTGGCAGCCCCACATGTTCTCCATCTGTTCTTAATTCTGCGTTTGGGTATTTATTGTACAAACTATCTATATATGGTGTTTTTGCATTATAAACAGCAGAAACTTTTGGGTCTTGAGTAATACCCCAACCATCTAAAATCATTAAAATAACTTTCTTATTCATTGTATATTAAAAGGAATTATACTGTAAAAGTAAGAAAGATTTTTTGGGTTACGTCAAATAATTACAAAGACATTTTAAATACCAATCAATATTCTATTTGCAGTTACAAAATGAAACACTTATTGACGTACAAAAGTAAAAGGAGCTGTAAGTGCAATTGAATATCCTTTAAAAAAATAATGTGCAAAAGTGTTTGGGTTAGAAAAGATATTGTGTAAGCAATCTCTTTTATTATTGACCAAATGAAAGTAAATTTGTAACTTAATTAAGATAAAATATTAAGATGAGTATTTTTGGAGTTTTTAGTGAAAAGGAATGCGTAGAACGAGTAAAAGAATATATTGCAAACGGAGCAGTTGTATTAGACGTTAGAACTGATGCCGAATGGGATGAAGGGCATACAGCTTCTGCAGAACACATTGTATTGAATTTTATACCAGATGAAATTGAAACAGTTAAAGGTTGGAATAAACCCGTAATAGCTGTTTGTAGAAGTGGTGCTAGAAGCCAACAAGCTACGGATTTTTTAAAAGCTAAAGGAGTTGATGCTATTAATGGAGGTCCTTGGCAGAATGTAGACCAATACATTTAAAATCACCTAAAGCCGTTACTACTTAAAACGAATCATCTTTTGCAAGATAATAGAATTAGGCAAAACGATAGAGTCTTTTTTTTGGGTGTTTAGTGTCATAAAGAAGATACCAATATCTGTTATTTCTCCAGTAATATCATTGTCTTTTTCCATAATAGTTATGGTACTTCCTATTTTTACTGGGTAGTTAATAAATAATATTAAACCTGCGGTTATGTTTGATAAGATAGACCATTGAGCAAAAAAAGCAATTCCAAGAATCGTTAAAAAAGAAGAAATATAAATTAAAACCTGACGTTCTTCAACCCCCCAAATAAAGGCAATCAAAACAATTGTGGTTGCATAAAGAAATACATTTGTTAACTTTATTATTACCGCTAAACGAGATTTGTGTAAGTTGAATTTTTGATGAATTTTCTTTAAAGAGTTAATTACAATAAATTGAACAATAAATAATGTCAATAAAACAACTATTGTAAATATTATTTTGTGGTTTATTTCTATGTTCATAGCTGTTATTTAAATAAAGATTTTAGTTCAGTTGCATCATTTGGATCCATTCTTCCACCCAAAACTAAACTTAATTGCTTTCTTCGTAAAGCATCTGCAAATCGCTTTTTTTCTAAATCTGTTTGTGGTATTAACTCAGGAACTTTAGTAGGTTTTCCATTGTTATCAACAGCTACAAAAGTGTAAATTCCCTCGTTTACTTTTGTTTTTTCTTCAGAGTTTAAAGTATCTATCCAAACATCTACATAAACTTCCATAGAAGAGGAAAATGCTCTAGATACTTTGGCTTCAATTGTTAAAACACTTCCAGAAGGGACAGATTTATTGAATGCAACATGATTTACAGAGGCTGTGACTACTAATTTATTAGCATGTCTTCTAGCAGAAATACTACAGGCTCTATCCATTCTTGCTAGTAATTCGCCACCAAATAAACTATCTAGATAATTGGTTTCACCAGGCAAAACAAGGTCTGTTAAAATAGTTAAAGAGTCTTTAGGGTGTTTTACAAGCATATCGGGAAGTTTAAAGTAAAGATAAACATCTACTTATAAAATGTAAAAAAATTAGTGAAGGTAAACCAAAAAGATTTTTATAGGTTTATTAACGTACCAACAACCATGCGTCTTTAGCAATGCTTTTTCGCAATCCAAACAGTAGCTTTTCTGCATCAGTTCTTTCTTCAAAACTTTGAAAAGCAACTTGTATTAAACCCCACTTATTTTTACCAATTATTTTTGCTTCAAACCCTTTTTTTATAAGTTGTTTTACTTTTTTGTCGGCATTTTTTTCAAATTGAAAAGCACCCGCAATAACATGGTAAGGTGTTGTAATTTCTTTTTTAACAACAGATAAATTAATAGTTGGTAAAGGTTCTGTTATGATAAAAGTTGCAGATTGTATTTTTTTTTCTAAAGCCTCTCTTTTAGCAATAATTATTTTACTAGTTTTATATTTTTCTAGACCAGAAAAAGTAGCATAACCTAGTGCACAGATAACGGCAATACTAGCAGCATATCTAATAAAAACTGAGGTTTTTAGGTTTTTTTCTGTATGAATATCAAGTGATTTTACTTGATTGCGTAATATTGAATTGCTTTCAAAAGAAGTTAACCCAAAAGAGGATATTAAAAAATTAATTTTGTGTTCTGGGGTAAAAATAATTTTGTTTTCATTGTTTAGAGATAAACTACCTAGGTTTTCAAGGACCACTTTTTCAGATTGTAATTTCTTCTTCCATTTGATGACAGATAAAGAGATTGCAGTTGTTGCTTTTTCAAAAGAAATATTTTCTGAAGAAGCAATATGGTTTGCTAGTAAACCATCGTTGTGAGATAGATGACTATTAAAACCAACTTCTTTTTTTGGTGGATAAAAAGTATGATTATTACCAACTACAGCTCCTAAACTATTGGTAATAAATCCTCCAAAATCTGGAACAATAACACAATCGTACCTATATAATAAATCGTTTATGTAGTTAGCTAATTTCATATAAACAAAAATAAAAAAATAGTAGTGTGTTGATAAATTTTAATTAACTATTTATTCACAATTTTAAAATTTATTATA
>Ga0209653_1000472_pt1 | contig 35999 bp, 29 predicted proteins | sample SaaInl6LU_22_DNA_FD_184644 | JGI IMG/M metagenome (GOLD analysis project Ga0209653, IMG submission 184644) | Marine microbial communities from expanding oxygen minimum zones in the Saanich Inlet - ESP_116LU_22_DNA (SPAdes) (version 2) | ecosystem: Environmental > Aquatic > Marine > Intertidal...
CAGGTTCTGGTATGGGTTGTCCAGATTGGCCAAAGTGTTTTGGTTATTTGATTCCTCCAACTGAGGAGGCCCAATTGGAATGGGAAGAAGGAAAAGAATTTGTGAAAGGCCAAATGATAATTCACGATGAAGCGCTTTGGAAATCGAATTCCGAATTTGTGGCAACCGAACAATACAATCCAGAAAATTGGACGAAATACACGAAGCATGATTATGCAATTTTTAATGTATTTCATACTTGGACCGAGTATATCAATAGATTGTTTGGTGCTTTATTGGGCATTTTTGCTCTGATTACCATTGTATTGGCTACACGAAAATGGAAAGTAAACAAATTGTTTTTAGGGTTAGCTATTTTTCAGTTGTTTCTTGTTTTGTTTCAAGCTTGGCTAGGAAAATTGACAGTAGATACCAACCTAAATCCTTACATGATTACCTACCACATGATAGGAGTTGTGGTTATGATTTCAGTTCAGTTGCTTTTGCTTCAGCTCATCAAAAGAGAAAAAGAGCAGGTTTCATTTTTTCCTTTTTCTTTCCTTGTAAGAGGAGTAGTACTTGTTTCTATTTTTGTGATGTTTTTCCAAATTGTCTTGGGAACGCAAGTAAGACAACAAACCGATACGCTTTTTAAGGCTGGTGTGCCAAGAGAATTGATAGCCGAGAACTTCGACAACATGTTTATTATTCATAGAACATTCTCGTATTTGGTTATTGCAAGCATAGTTTTTCTGTTTGTGAAACTCTACAAGAACCCAAGGTTCAAAAAACCAATAAACTATCTAATTTCTTTTACGGGATTGGAAATATTAGCAGGGATCACGATGTATTATTTTGGTATGCAGGCCTTTGCTCAGCCTTTTCATTTGTTGTTGTCTTTGTTGATGTTCGGTTTTTTTGTCGAAATTTTCTATCGACTTATGCTTGGTTTGTCATTTAAAAAATAAGAGTTTTTAAAAAAAATGTAACTTAGTCAAGCAATGGCTAATTCATCAGAAATAAAAGTAAATTACAAGGTTCAATACATTCTTTTCCAATTAATAGGTTGGGGAGTTTTGGTTGCAATTATTGCTTTGTTCAATATGAATCAGGATGGTTTTACTTTTGATTTGATGTTGTTTTTATTGAGCATTTATGTTTTGAATTTAATTGCCAGTCATTTTTATCGACAACTCGTAAATAAAAAGGAATGGTTGCATAATAAATTGAACATTCTTTGGCTTAAAATGGGTGGTTCTAGTATTCTTCTGGGAGTTATTTTTTCTATGATTATAAATTCGAGTAATCAGTTAGTTTTTGACTCAACTTCATCACTTGTTTCACTCAATGATTGGCTTTTTGGCACCTTTGTTTATTTTTTGTGGAACCTCCTTTATTTTGGATATCTACTTTTTTACAAAGCCCGTATTGTAGAGTTCAAGAATATTCAGTTGCAAGCCATAAATGCAGAAACAGAGTTGAAAAATCTAAGGTCTCAACTAAATCCTCACTTTATGTTCAATGCCATGAATAGTATAAAAGCGTTGATTGATGAAAATCCCATCCGTTCCAAGCAGGCGGTTACCGAATTGTCTAACGTGCTGCGAAATTCACTCGTTCATGCCAAAAAAGAATTGGTTTCTTTGAGCGAAGAAATGACAATTGTTTCTGATTATTTGAGTTTAGAAAAAATAAGGTACGAGGAGAGGTTGATTGTAGGGACAAACATTGAGTCAAAAACGAATTCCCATCTCATTCCTCCGTTGCTGATTCAAACTTTGGTAGAGAACTCTATTAAACATGGGATATCCAAATTGAAAGAGGGTGGGGAACTTGAAATAAATTCTCGGGAAGAAAATGGTTTTCATTGTATAGAAATTAAAAACTCTGGTAAACTGAGGACGAGAATAAATTCAGAAACCAGCATTGGAATTCAAAATATACAAAAAAGACTAGAATTGCTTTACGGAGAAAGAGCCGCATTTGAACTAAAGGAACTTGAAGGAAAAGTGGTGGCTAGAGTTAATTTACCTTTAAACGAATAGATATGAAAACAATCATTGTGGATGATGAGCGATTGGCAAGGAAAGAACTTATTTCTATGCTTGGTCACTACGATTTTGTAGAGATAGTAGATGAATGTGCAAATGTGGATGAAGCTTTGATTTCGATACGAGAAAACTCGCCAGATTTGGTTTTTTTGGATATTCAAATGCCCGAAAAAACAGGTTTTGAATTGTTGGAAGAATTGGAGAATATGCCTCAGGTTATCTTTGTGACGGCTTACGATGAATATGCCATAAAGGCTTTTGAAGTAAATGCTTTGGATTATATCTTAAAACCTGTAGATCCTAAAAGGTTGGAAAAAATAATGCTGAAATTAGAAGAGATGGATAGCAGTGAAAAGAAAATTCCCACCTCCAAATTGAGGTATCAAGATCAAATCTTTATCAAAGATGGCGATAATTGCTGGTTTGTAAAATTGGGAGATATTCGCTTATTCGAGTCGGTGGGCAACTACGTGAAAGTTTATTTTAACGACAACAAACCAATGCTGCTGAGGTCTTTGAATAAAATTGAAGAGCGATTAGATGAAAAAGAATTTTTTAGAGTGAATAGAAAGCACATAGTAAATATGACTTGGATAGAAAAAGTGGACAATTGGTTTAGCGGTGGATTAAAACTCACTTTGAGGAACGGGGAGGAAGTTGAGGTTTCTAGAAGGCAAGCCCAGAAATTTAGAGAAAACAGAAGTTTATAATGAAAGTAGAGCTACCAATAAAATATAAAATAGCTATTCATTCGGCTATCGAAGCTTCCGAAATTGTGATGAAATATTTCAGGACACAAGAATTGGGAATGACAATAAAATCGGATAATTCGCCTGTGACTTTGGCAGATTTGAAATCTTCGGAACATATAATTGCTAGTCTGAAAGAAACAAAAATCCCAGTATTAAGCGAAGAAGGGGATGAAATTGAATATCAAGAAAGAAAACTATGGGATGAACTGTGGATTGTTGATCCGCTTGATGGAACCAAAGAATTTATTGCAGGGAAAGAGAATTTTGCGATAAATATTGGTTTAGTTAAAAATGGCAAGCCAATTTTTGGAGTTATCGTTATTCCAGTTTCTGGTGAAGTATATTTTGGAGGAAAGGAAATGGGTTCGTTTTACACCACGAAAAACGATTTAGATTTGAGTGATTTAATTATTTTACCAACCAAGAAAACACCCAAAGATGTATTGGTTGTGACAGGAGGCAAATCAACCGGGGAGGAATTTTTTGACAAATCAGGTTTGATTTCAAAAGAATATGATTCAATCGAATTTTTGAAAGTAGCTAGTTCAATAAAATTCTGTTTGTTGGCCGAAGGAATTGCAGATGTTTACCCAAGAGATTATCCCTGTATGGAGTGGGATACCGCTTCGGGACAAGCTATTTTGAATGGAGTGGGAAAAGATGTTTACCGAAAAGACTCAGGAGTTCCGTTGCGCTACAACAAGGAAGATTTGTACGTGCCTTTTTTTATTTCTTGTTGAGTTTTTTTTCTGTTAAGAAACCGTTAAACGACACAAAATCCATATTCTGGCATTGAAGTTGTAAATAATCTTACCGATATTTGATTTAATCAGTCACAAGTATTGATAATTGAAAATAGATTGTTATTTTTAAACCTATTAAAAGATATATTATGAAAAAGAGATACATTATCGGAGCCTTTTTGGCTTTTGCATTAGTTGGTAATTCCTACGCCCAAGACGACAATAACTTGGTAGACAACCACAGTTTTGAAGGGACAAAAGGAAAACTAAAGCGTTTGAAACAAATTAACAAAGCAATGGATTGGTTTTCGCCAACTTCGTTGAGAGCTGATTTGTTTACAAAGGCAGCAAAAGGAACTGAAATTGGAGTGCCGGACAATATTTATGGAAAAGAAGAACCATCTGATGGAGATAACTACGCTGGAATTATTGCGTATTCGTATAGAGGAAAAGATCCTAGAACATACGTATCAAGAGAATTGAAAGAGAAATTGAAAAAAGGAGCAAGGTATTGTGTTTCTTACAAGGTGAGCCTTGCTGATTTGTCTAAATATGCTGTGGATAATTTAGGAGCGTTTCTCTCCAAAAAGCCTCTGGAGCTTGAAGGGAAGAAAGACATTGTGCTAGATAAAGGAGAAGAATTCGTGAGAATAGCGAACAACAAAATTTTTGAAAAAAGATACAGCTGGGAAACTATGTGTGGTGAGTTTGAAGCATTGGGTGGAGAAAAGTTCATTACAATCGGAAACTTTAACGAAACAATTGATACCAAAGAAAAGAAGTTAAGAAAGAAAAAAGATTTTAACGGAGCGCAAATTCCTTACGCTTATTACTACATCGATGAAGTTTCGGTAAGAGTTTTGGAGCAAGGAGAAAAGTGTGATTGTGGAGATATCGATGAAAAGGAAATCGAAAGAGTTGTTTACAGCAAGGCAAGTAGTTCTGTGGATGGATTTACTCCAGAGCAAATTGTTGGAAACTCTACAGTGTATTTTGCCTACTTAAAATCTACTCTTTTACCAAGATCAAAAGAAGATTTGGATGTATTGGCGCTTACGTTAATCGAAAATCCTTCTATGAAATTGAACGTGTACGGACACATCACAAAAGATGAATCGTTGGCTGCTCGAGGTGACGAAATTCACTTGGATTTAGCAAGTAGAAGAATCAAAAATGTGATTGACTACCTAAAGAGTCACGGATTGAGTGAAGATAGATTTGAGTCTGAAATCATGAACGATTCTGAGCCTGAATCTACTGAAGGTACTTTGGTAGGGAAAGCAAAAAACAGAAGAGTAGCATTTGCTGTACAGCAGTAAAATTAAGGAAACAAAATAGTATTGTGCCTCGAGAAGAAATTCTCGGGGCTTTTTTTATGTAAGAATTATGATAAAATATCTGCCACAATAAAATTGCTGCCTGTTACCACAATCATTTCGTTTGGTTTTGCTTGTGCCTTGGCAGCTTCCAACCCGTCTGCAACAGAAGTGTGTGTTGTTCCCGTTTTGTTCAAGGAATGAGCTATTTTTTCTAGTTCTACTCCTTTGAGTACTCTTTCGTTTGTGGAAGAACAAAAGTAAAACACACTTTGCTTTGGAAAATGGAAAAACATTTCTTTGTGATTTTTGTCGCTTGCCATTCCTATTACAACATGAATTTTAGCAGGATTAATCTTTGAAATTTCATTGCACAGAATTCGAATTCCATCGGGATTGTGGGCCGTGTCAAACACAGTCAGTGGAGTTTTATTCACAACTTGGAAACGTCCTTGCAATCGAGTGTTTTTAATCACGTTTTGAAGCCCCGCTGCTTGTTGTGATTCAGAAACAGGAAAACCCAATGAATTGATTACCGAACAGGTTGTTGTTGCTGTCCTTGCATTTTCTTGCTGAATTTCTCCTTTCAAATCAAGCTTATATGAAACACTAGTTTGAGTATCGGCAAAATAGATGTTCGATTTGTTTTCTAGAGCTTTTTGTGTAAAAATTTCTTTTGTTTCAATTTGAGTTTTGCCAATCACCACTGGGCAATTCGGTTTTATGATTCCCGCTTTTTCGGTAGCAATCAATTCTAAGGTGTCGCCCAGAATGGTAGTATGTTCCAAGGAAATATTCGTAATAACCGAAACAATGGGTTCGATTACATTGGTAGAATCCAATCTCCCTCCAACTCCCGTTTCTATTACATTAATGTCTGTGCCTTGGTGTTTGAAATGATAAAAAGCAAGTCCAACAGTCCATTCAAAAAAAGAAGGTCTTATTTCGGCTAATTTCGGCTGAAATTCTTCTACAAATTCAATGACTTTTTGTTCGGTTATTTCTTCACCGTTTATTTTAATTCTTTCTCTAAAATCGACTAGATGAGGCGAAGTATAAAGTCCCACTTTGTAACCTGCTTCCTGAAGAACAGAGGCGAGCATGTGGGAAGTTGAACCTTTTCCATTGCTGCCAGCAACATGAATTGTTTTGATTTGTTTTTCGGGATTGCCCAAAAACGAGCATATCGCTTCAATATTATTCAGATTAGCTTTGTAAGCTTTCTGTCCAATTTTTTGAAATTGTGGAAGCTGAGAAAATAGAAAATCAATCGTTTCTTGATAGGTTTTCACAGCGAATTATCGAAGTACGTAGTTTATAATTCTCAATCCTTTACTCAATTCAGCTCTTCGGTTGTCTGGTTTAAATTTGTATCTAAATCCATCTTTTTTGGCTTGATTAAGCAAAACGGGGTCAGTTGTGGTCGTTTTTTTGTGGTTGGATAGTACTTTTACATCAACTACTGTACCCTGTTTGTCTACTGTAATTTCTATGACCACTTTTCCTTCTTGGTCGCGAGTAGGATTTGTTACTGCTGGTGGAATCCCATCTCCAGAACCTAAACTACCAATTTTCCCTCTTACACCTGGTCCGTTTTCTCCATCGCCAATTCCTTCATTCACTCCATTTCCATCGCCATCTGCCTGTCCTGTACCTTTTCCACTAAATGCACCGTTTGCCAATGCGTTAGAGTTTGGTGTTTTTTCGTTTGTGTTGTTTTTGGAAGAACTTTCGCTTCTTGCTTTGTCAGATTTTTTTATCGGAGATTCCTGGGTTTGGGTTTTAACGGGGTCAACTTTGTTTACAGGTTGAGGATCTTCGGTAGTTTCAGAAGAATTGCTGGCTGCACTGCTTCCTCCAGCCGAACTAGATCCTGCACTAAAGTCCATAACCAACATTACAGGCTCTTCTTTTTTTCCGTCTGTTGACATCGAAAAAGCAAAAAGCAATAAAACTACCAATACATGAAATACACCAGTTATGATGATTCCTAATTTTTTGTTTTTCTTTTCTTCTTCACTCATAATGGATGGGATTTCAAATTAAACGAAAGTAATCCTATTAAATTGTTGCTTTTTACTTTTTCGACATCAGTAAAACCTTAAGTTGGTTTCTTTTTGAGATTTCGATGATATCGAAAACCGTTCCGTAATTGGATTCTACATCGCCATACAATTCTACTACTTTTTCCTCGTCTTCTGCAACAGCTGTAAGTATTGCCGTCTCAATTTGCGCCATTTCCACGGTTTTGTTGTTCAAAGTGATTGTATTATCTGGTTTGATAACAACACTCGCAAGTGCTGGTTTAGATGGAGAAGAAGCACCGCCTTGTGGCAAGTCTACGTCTACGGCATTTTTGGCTAAAGCCGAAAGGATGATGAAGAAAATTAAAAGCAAGAATACTAAATCCGTCATGGACGACATTCCTCCTTCTATTTTTATTTTATTTTGACTGATTAAACTCATGTTTCAAAAAATTTATAAATGACTATTTGATATCATTGCCTGTATTTGAAAGGCAACGAAATCGGAATGTTATTTTCCTGGCTCTTCCAGTATATCGATAAATTCGATTGAATGAGCTTCCATGTTTTGAACCACTTTGGTTACTCTAGCAACCAGGAAGTTGTAGAAAAAGTAAGCTAATATTCCAACAATAAGACCTGCAACAGTAGTTACCATCGCCATCATAATTCCTTCGGAAAGTGCTTCTAGGAAATTTGCTTTTATTCCAGTGTTTTTCAAATCATAAAAAACTTTAATCATTCCAAGAACAGTTCCTAAGAACCCAATCATTGGAGCAATTCCAGAAATTGTAGCTAATGCCGAAAGGTTGTTTTCCAATTTCGAAACTTCAAGTTTTCCTACGTTTTCTACAGACGCTTTGATATCTTGCATTGGCTTTCCAATTCTCGAAACTCCTTTGTCTACCATTCTTGCAATAGGACTGTCAGTCGTTTCGCATAAGTTTTTAGCAGAATCCAATTTTCCATCCTGAACGTAGTCTTTTATTCTTGACATGAATTGCTTTTCGTCATTCGAAGCTCTTCTCAAGGTCATAAATCTTTCAACAAAGATATAAATGGCATATCCAGACATTAACAACAGAGGAATAAGAATGTACCATGAATTAGATTCATTAATTATTTCCATTACTGACATTTCTGCTATTGTTGAATTCGCAACGGAATCCATTGCTGTTCCTGCATTTGCTGCTTCTTGTATCATATCGATTTTTATTTGTTAGTTTTTTACCCGATAAAAATACACAACTGCTGTGAATCTTAATTCGGAAGGATGTTTAATTGTAAACATAAACATGTTAAGTTTTATTGCATAAAAAAACCTCTGAGAGATTTCACAGAGGTTTTGAATTTATAGTTTGTATTGTATTAAATATGCATTAGGTAAAATACTCCAATCCCAGCTAGGTAACCAACTAGGGCAAGCCAAGCTATTTTTTGTAAGTACCAGAAAAAAGAGATTTTTTCCATTCCCATAGCTACAACTCCCGCAGCCGATCCAATAATCAACATACTTCCTCCTGTTCCTGCGGCATAAGCTATCAAGTGCCATTCAGGGGCATCAGTCATCATATTTGGGAACATTCCCATACTTGCAGCTACCAAAGGAACATTATCTACAATTGCAGATGCTCCTCCTAGAATTAAAATAAATGGATTGATTCCAATGCTTTCTACAACACTGTCTCCAAAATCCAAAATCATCCCTAAAGATTCAAGAGCTGCAACAGTCATCAAGATTCCTAAGAAAAATAATAAACTTGGCATTTCTATTTTTCCCAATGCTTTGTGCACTGGACTGTGGTGGCTTTCTATCGCTCCATGACTAAAGCTACGGCTGCTAAAAAATTCGGCAAAAATCGTAAAAATCCCTAAAGATAGCATCATACCAATGTAAGGAGGTAGGTGAGTCAATGTTTTAAAAACAGGTACCGCAACTATCAACAATAAACCAATGTAAAGCATTCTTGCACCGTATTTGTTAGTATCTCCTTCTGCTTCTGGGGCTTCAAATTCTCCTTTGAATGCTGGCAAGTAACTAGCAATAAGAGTAGGAATGGCCATGCAAGCCAATGACGGTAAAATCAAGAATTCTATCAAATGTAGGGTTGTAACTTTTTCACCCATCCAAAGCATAGTAGTAGTAACATCACCAATTGGCGACCAAGCTCCACCAGCATTTGCTGTAATGATAATCATTCCGGCAAACCACATTCTGTCCTCTTTACCTGTTACAAGTTTTCTCAAAATTGTTATCAAAACGATTGTAGCTGTTAGGTTATCGATAATGGCAGAAAGTATAAAAGCCAAAATAGCAACAATCCAAAGTAAGGTTCTTTTTTTGTTGGTTTTAATAAATTTTTTAATGGTTGCAAATCCATCAAAATAATCTATAATCTCAACAATTGTCATTGCTCCAATCAGGAAAATCAAAATTTCACAGGTCTTTCCAAAATGGTGAAGCAATACTGATTCCATGTTAGAAGCTTCTTTTCCGTGCTCGGTAATTTCAAAAACTGGAAGGTGAGAAACAGCAACAACTGCCCAGGCAGCTCCCATCATAAGAAGTGCAGGTACAAGTTTGTCAATTTTTAAATTGTGCTCGAGGGTAATTGCTAAATAACCCAGTATAAATATTACGACTACTACTAATTCCATGGTATGTTTTTTTTAGATAAGTTGTTTTAATGCTATTTCAAATGCAGTTTTTGCTATGTTCGTTTTTGAATTTGAAACATTGTAAGTCTTTTGAATTGCTTCTTTGATGATGTTTGAAGTGTCTTCAAAAATGGAAGCATCGGTCATTACAGGAGGTAAATCATTCGACATAAGGTAGGCAAAAACTCTTGCCATTCCACAATTCGAAATAAAATCGGGAACAATACTTATTTTACTGTCCGTGTATTCTGCAATTGGCCCAAAGAATATTTCTTGGTCGGCAAACGGAACATTTGCTCCACATGCTATTACTTCCATTCCAGCTTCAATCATGCTATCTACTTGGTCTTTTTTGATAAGTCTAGAGGCAGCACAAGGAATGAATACTTCCGCATTCAGTTTCCATATTTTTTCATTGATTTCTGCAAAAGGAATCATGTCTGGGTGAGAAAGTGCATTTCCTATTTTAGTCAAAAATAATTCTCTTATTTCTTCTAGTGAAAATCCATTTTCATTGATAAGACCTCCGTCTCTGTCAATTATTCCAACGATTTTTGCTCCGCTTTGTGCTAAATAATAAGCACCAGCCGAACCTACATTTCCCCAACCTTGAACAAGTACTTTTTTTCCAGCTAAATCACCTCCGTAAATGTTGTAAAAGTGCTTTACTGATTCTGCAACTCCCCAACCTGTAATCATATCTGCAACTACGTATTTGTTAGCTGCTCTTGGTGTGTAACTTTCGTCTTCTATTACTTGTAAAACTCCTCTTCTTAACTGACCAATTCTATGAATTTTTTGTGGTTCGGTAGGCTGAAAATGTCCGTTAAAAACACCTTCTTGAGGATGCCAAACACCACAATCCTCGGTCATTGGAATTACTTCATGAATTTCATCTACATTCAAATCGCCTCCTGTTCCGTAATAGTTTTTCAATAGCGGAGCAACGGCATGATACCATCTTTTTAGAACACCTTCTTTTCGTGGGTCGTTTGGATCAAAATTAATTCCTGATTTGGCTCCACCAATTGCTGGTCCTGATACTGAGAATTTAACTTCCATAGTTTTTGCCAATGAAGTTACTTCGTGCTTGTCCAGTCCAACTCTCATTCTTGTTCCTCCTCCAGCTGCTCCACCTCGCAAAGAGTTGATAACCACCCAACCTTCAGCTTCTGTTTCTGAATCTTTCCATTCAAAAACAATCTCTGGTTGTTTGTTTTCAAATTTATCTAATAAGTCTTTCATTTTTAATTTGATTTAAATTGACAAAAAAGGCAGTCAAAAAATAATTATCGAAAGTAGTAAAAGAACCACTTTGTACCAAGTATATCTTGAAAATTGCCAATGTATTTTAAAATAAAAAAAACCGTTAGAATTTATTGGTTCTAACGGTTTATGTTTTTGGTTTTCTAGTTCATTACATAGAATATCCGGATTTTACATCGACAGGATTCACACACAAGACAGGGATTTGTTCCTTATTGGTGATAATTTGCTCTTCTCTTCTCGAGGCAAATAAACTACCAAAAATATTCCATTTCAATGAGTTGATGATTGCAATTAAATCTGCATCGTTTTCTTTTGCGTATTTGATGATTTCTTTTTCAAAATCTGTTTTTGGCTCAGTAATCACAATGTTCAAATCTACTCCTTTCTCCAAAAAGTATTTTTTAGCAAAAATAACGTTGTTCTTTAGTTTCGTGTAAAGCGAACCATCTGTTTCATGTTTGGCAATGATATGTACTTTGGAGTTGAAATACTTAGCAATATCTGCAACCTCATCAAGTTTTTGTTTCGAATCTTCTGTCATATCCAACGGTACAACGATGTCATCATAACCTGTTTCTTTTATTCCTTTTTCCTGAACAACGATGAATGGTTTTTCTGAATGAGAAACTACTTTCATGGCATCTCCTCCAGTTACAGTTTGAATTACACCTCTTGGTCCGTGAGTTCCCATCATAATGAGTTGAGCGCCTTCTTCACTTGCAGCTTTTCCAATTTCGGTAATGAAATTCCCAATTTTCACCACAACATGTGTTTTGGTTGCACCAGGATTTCTATCGCTTATTTGTTTCGCCAATTTAATTTTAGCGGTATTCACTTCTGCCAATTCTCGTGCTACGTGCAATACAAATACTTCGGCATTAGATGCTTTGGCAAGTATCAGGGCGTGTTCAATTGCATTATCGGAAACTGAGGTGAAATCTGAAGCCACCATTATTTTGTTGATGTTCATTGTTGGTTATGTTGTGATTGAGTAATAAATGTAAGAGAAATTTTCTTATTATCAAAAATACTAAATTTGTGCCAAATCTTAACTTAATTGTCTAATATTATTACTTTAGAACAATTGATAAAACCTATTTTTTGGAAATAAAAGAAACCATATCCAACGTATTGAAAATTCTACCGGATTCTCCGGGAGTTTATCGTTATTTTGATAAAAAAGGAACGGTTATTTATGTAGGAAAAGCCAAGAATCTAAAGAATAGAGTGCGTTCTTATTTCAATACAAAGAAGCATCAACAAGCAAAAACTCAGGTGCTTGTAAGCAAAATAGAAGAGATAAAATACATTGTAACTCCTACTGAGTACGATGCATTATTATTGGAAAATACGCTTATAAAAAAGCACCAGCCGCGATACAATATTTTACTCAAAGACGATAAAACTTATCCCTATGTATGTGTAAAAAACGAACGATTTCCTCGGTTGTTTTCTACTAGAAATGTGATAAAAGATGGTTCAGAATATTTTGGTCCTTTTACAAATCCAAAAGTGGTTCGTGTTGTAATCAACTTATTGAAAGAGATTTATCCGATACGAACTTGTAACTTTAATTTGTCAAAAGAGAACATTGGTGATGGCAAATTTAAAGTTTGCTTAGACTATCATTTGAAAAAGTGCAAAGGGCCTTGCGAAAATTTACAATCAGAGGAGAATTACAACGAAAATATTGCTCAAATTAAGCAAATATTGAAAGGGGAAACCAAAACGGTGATTGATTACCTGAAATTAGAGATGATGAGGTTCTCGGAAGAACTCGAGTTTGAGAAAGCTCAGGAAATGAAAGAGAAGATTGAGTTATTGAAAGATTATCAATCTAAATCTACGGTAGTGAATCCAAAAATAAATGATGTAGATGTGTTTACCATCGATTCGGATGTGAATGCGGGTTATGTCAATTTTATAAAGGTGATAAATGGTACTGTTGTTCAGTCGAATACGATAGAAATAAAGAAGAAACTGGAGGAATCCAATGAGGAGATGCTGCAATTGGCTATTCTCGAATTGAGGAATAAGTTTAGGAGTAAATCCAAAACTATTTTTACAAATATAGAGGTAGAATATGGGTTGGATGAATCCGTAAAAATGATTGTGCCTCAAATTGGGGACAAAAAAAAGTTGATTGATTTTTCGATGAATAACGTTCGTCAGTATAAATTTGATCGATTAAAAACGCTGAAAATTGTAGATCCAGAAAGGCATGCAAATCGAATTGTAGATCAAATACAAAAGGACTTGAGGTTGAAAGAGAAACCCTTTCATATTGAGTGTTTTGATAATTCCAACTTTCAAGGAACTAATGCTGTGGCGGCTTGTGTTGTGTTCAAAAATGCAAAACCTTCCAAGAAAGATTACCGTCATTTTAATATAAAAACAGTAGTGGGTCCCGATGATTTTGCCTCGATGGAAGAAGTGGTGTACAGACGCTACAAAAGGCTGTTGGACGAAAACCAACCATTGCCTCAACTTGTAATTGTAGATGGGGGAAAAGGACAGCTTAGTTCGGGAGTCAAAGCTTTGAACGATCTTGGGCTAATGGGTAAAATCGCCATTGTGGGAATTGCCAAAAGATTGGAAGAGATTTTTTTTCCGGGAGATTCAATTCCGTTATACATCGATAAGAAATCAGAATCTTTGAAAACGATTCAGCAATTGAGGAATGAGGCTCACCGTTTTGGAATTACTCACCACAGAAACAAGCGAAGTAAAAATGCATTTGGGACAGAACTTACCGAAATTCCGGGAATAGGAGAGAAGTCGGCCGAAATGTTGCTCAAGCAGTTTAAATCTTTGCTCAATGTGAAAAAAGCAAGTGACGAACAATTGTTGGAGGTGATTAATCAAAAACAACTAAGAGCTTTGAGGGAGTATTATAAGTAAACCTTGTTATTTGGCTTCTCTTCTTTTCTATAATTCATCCTAGTCGGAGTGTTTTCATAGAATCTAACCAAAGAATCCTGAATTCAAAAAGAATAAATTCTCTATATTTGATTAATCAATAAAACCTATGGAAGAAGAATCGTTTGATTTTCGTGAAGAAGCAGAATTTTTACCCTCAGAAACTGAATTTGAAAAGGTACTCCGTCCCAAATCTTTTGATGACTTTACAGGTCAGAAAAAGGTAACAGACAACTTACAGATATTTGTGTTGGCGGCAAAACAAAGAGGGGAAGCATTGGATCATGTTTTGCTTCATGGCCCTCCGGGATTAGGAAAAACTACACTTTCTAATATCGTAGCCAATGAGTTGGGAGTAGGATTTAAGGTTACTTCTGGTCCAGTGTTAGATAAGCCGGGCGATTTAGCAGGATTACTTACCAATTTGGAAGAGGGAGATGTACTTTTTATTGATGAAATTCACAGATTGAGCCCAGTCATTGAAGAGTACTTGTATTCGGCAATGGAAGATTTTAGGATTGACATCATGATTGATTCTGGGCCAAATGCAAGATCTGTGCAAATTGAATTGAGTAAATTCACATTGATTGGAGCGACTACTCGTTCTGGTTTGCTTACTGCTCCTTTGAGAGCAAGATTTGGAATAAACTCGCGTTTGGAATATTATGATTCCAAAATTTTGACAGATATCGTAGAGCGTTCGGCAGGAATTTTGGATGTGCCCATTGAATACGATGCTGCTTACGAAATTGCCAGCAGAAGCCGAGGAACACCAAGAATTGCGAATGCATTATTACGAAGAGTAAGAGATTTTGCCCAAGTAAAAGGAAACGGAAGTATTGACAAGGCTATCACCAAAATAGGTCTTGAAGCACTTAATGTAGATGCCAATGGACTGGATGAAATGGACAACAAGATATTGTCAGCCATTATAGAGAAGTTTAAGGGAGGACCGGTTGGACTCAAAACAATTGCCACGGCAGTAGGTGAGCAGGATGGAACAATTGAAGAAGTTTACGAACCTTTTTTAATAAAAGAGGGTTACCTCATGCGAACTTCAAGAGGTAGACAAGCCACGGAGAAAGCATTCAAACATTTGGGGATTGATAAAGGTTTTTCGCAGGGAGGTTTGTTTTAATGTTTTGTTACAGAGGATTGTACTTCCACCCACTAAAACTCTTTTTTTTTGGAACAAAAAAATCCATCGTGATTGGTTTAGTTTAACGGTTAATGTAAAATGCCTTTTAATGCATTTTTGCATAGTGTTATCTGTTTTTAGTAAGTATTTTTTCGAGCTTGCCGTATTCAATTTTTTTAAAGGGTAAGCCAATTATGTGTGCTTTATTACACTCAAAACAGATTTTGGCTACTCCTTTAACCGATCCTTTATTTCGAAATATAAGTAAGTCTCTATAAATCGGTTCGCAAGAATTCGTTTCATTCATTAACAAAGATTTTTTCGTAAAGATATTCCTTAATTCATCAAAGAACGATCTATCAATTAGGTGATAAGTAAACCCAATTAAATTCAATGAGTCTGCGAAGGTAGTGTCGTTCAAGAATTCAGGACGTGAGTCATGAAGGATATCACAACCAAAATCTTCAAGAAGTTCTCCTGTATTGCAATCATATATTGACTTGAATTCAGAGTCGATATCATCCTTGTTATAATAAATCACTTCGTCAAATTCAAAAATTATATTTTCTTCGGTCGAGCAACTATATAAGCTGAAAAGTATACCAAGGATTAAAATCAGTTTTATTTTCATGTAATTACAGATAACGGTCTTGTGTATGAAACGTAGCGTATAAATAAACGCTAACTTTTCGGATTTAGCACGAGCCGAATTTTTAATTTTTATGTTTTAATTTCTTTTTATAAATATACAAATTTAAAAATTTGGCGTACTTTGTAAATAAGCAAAAACCTTTCGGAAAGCCTGTAATAGCTATTTATATACGTTTTTAGCCACAGTACTTTCACTCGAATAGTCCCTTTATTGTGTTCATTGGCAGAAACATTTTTCCACTATCGGGTAATTTAATAAATCCATATTTGTCATAAAATCTTTCAGCATCTTCATCGATTGGGTCGACCACAACAGCAAACGAACCAATACTTTTAGAAATTTCGTAACTCCTTTTTAAAGCATCTACCAATAATAATTTTCCGACTCCTTGTTTTTGAAACCGATTGTCGATTGCCAAACGTCCAAGTAGAGTAGTGGGAATTGATTTATATGAATTAGGTAGTTTCTTTTGAAATTCGTTTGGAATTAGTTCTTGGGATATACTGTTATTCGCTAAAGTGTAATAGCCTTTTAATATATAAGTTTCCTTGTCCTTCAGAACGAAGCAAGCGGATAATTTTCTTTTGATATCTTGATTAGCTTGTTTATGCAAATAATCGTCAAGCATATCTTTTCCGCAAGAAAATTCTTTTTTTCTATGGGCTGAATTTAGGTTTTCGGTTAGTTCGTTCATTAAGCTAGATGAGCTTTGTATTCATTCGTAGCATTGATAAGATTCTTATTCGCTTTAGGTGAATTAGTGATTGCATCAAAGAATATTTCACTATCTCTTTCTGAAGCAATAATCTGCTCTTTTTCTGAAATGATTTCTTTAGCTTTTTCTTGAACTGTTAAAACCACAAAATCGGTTAAACTTCTGTATCCACCAATTCGTGCAGCTCTTTCAAAAAATACTTTTTGTTCTTTTGATAGTCGAGTGTCAAATCTCGCTTTGCTCTGTTTTATTTCTTTTGTTGCCATAATTATAAGTTTATATAAATCAAATGTACGTTTAAAATACGTACTAAACAAATAATTGTACGGTTATTTTCCGCAACTGTGTTTTTTGTCGTATTGTGGCTAACGGTTAGTATATGAAAAGTAGGCGATTTCGAAGCACGAAATTTTCGGTTAATTACAAAGTTTGATACGAGCCAAATCCCTTGAATTTATCACTAATTCGCCTATTTTTTATATACATTGTTATGCCCTTTGCTTTTTTTATTCACTTCTAGTTTTTGTTTTATTTTCGATACTGCTTTGTCAAAACGCTGTTCCCAATCGCCTGTTATTTCTACAATATCAACGTTGTACTGTTGTAAAATTTGTCTGTGTGAAATATCTAATAAATTTCTGTCACTTTCGTTTAAGCGTGTTCCGTCCTGTAAATATTCCACGTCATTATTGAGATAAATATACAAATCTGCTTTATTAGAATGGTAGATTTTGCTTTCAACTTCAAGTGTTTTACCAAAAATGAATTTGGCGTATGATTTTGTTATGTGTATGTCTGTGTCAATTATAATTAAAGGACTTTCTTCTAAAACGGCATTGTCAATTCGTTTGGCGTGTTCAGAAGCAACAAGATGTAATTCGTCAAGTCCAAATGAATTTGAGTTAGGAATTAAGTCTCGTCCTGCTTCTTTTACTGAACTGCAATTAAAATATTTAGCAAGTCGTTCTGTTAATTTCGTTTTTCCTGTACTTTCTGTACCAAGAACCACAATCTTGATTGCAAAACTAGGTTTCACGCTATCAGGTAAAAATTTCCAATTTGCAACAATGTCATTACGTACAGCGGTTGCTGAAACAGGAAATAATTGCTTTGGGATATCGAATGCAATATGTTTTATACCCATAAAGGAAGCGACATAGTTACCGTATTCTTCAGATGTAATAACATATTTATAATCGGGAAAAAACTCTTTGAATATCGTTGACCAAACTCTTGAAACTTCTTGAGAAGAGGCGGATGTGTTTGGCAATACACTTTCTAAATAATGAAAACTTTTTATTTCAATTTTATCTTGACATTCAAATGTTTTTTCAATCCATTTTTGTCTTGTCTTTGAAGGAATGTTTTCTTTGTCGCTACAACAAACTAAAACGGTTAGAAAATCGCACCTAGTCAAAGCAAAATTTATCATTGCTTCGTGTCCTTTATGAAAAGGCAAAAATTTCCCAAACACAAATGCCTTAACCATTATTCAATTGCTTTTTCCAATTCAACAAACCATAAGTTGTCAACCCAAGAAAGACAAAATATTCTAATGCTAAAAAGGCAATGCCTTTTTTGTAAAATAAGAATACACAAACTATATCAACTACAATCCATAAATACCACGTTTCAATTTTCTTTTGAGCAAGTAAAACAGTTGCAATAATGCTCAACACCATTACAAAAGAATCTGCAAAAGGAAATGCCGCTTCTGTTTTAAAATATTGGGGCAGATACAAATGAATGCTTGTAAAGAAAAAGCCTGAAATTAATGTGCCTAAAACAACTGCTACTACTATCCAAATTTTTGATTTAAAATCGGTTGAAGTGATGCTGTTTTTTTTTGGTTTTTGTTTCCAATTATACCACCCGTACAGCGTAACAATGAAAAAGTAAACTTGCAGAAACATATCTGCATAAAGTTGAACTTGAAAAAATAAAATAAATAAAAACAATTCATTGAATATTCCTGTAGCCCACGTAAGTACATTGGTTCTAGATGCAAAATAAACGGATATCAGTCCAAACAATGTTCCTATCAGTTCAATGTAGCTGATTTGATAGCCGATTGTTTCAAAAGCGATATTATTTATGTCGAACAATGTCATTAGAAACTATACTGAATTGAAGCGTTAAAATTTGTAGGTGCTTGTACAAAATATTTTTTACTACCGTCAAAGTCCACATACCCTTGATTAAAGTATTTAGTATTTGTAATGTTGTTTAGAAATACAGAAAATTGAATGTCCTTAAAACTATAACTTGCTCTGCTATTCAAAAGAAAATATCCATTCACTTCTTCTTCATTGGCGAAATCAATGAAGGACTGATGTTGGTATCTACCGGAAAATGCTATTGTGAAATTATTTTCAGAAAAAACGACTTCTTGATTTATTATAATTGGTGGTGTAAGTATTGGACTAAACATCTCAGTTTGTTCTTTTATTCGACTGTAATTAAAAGATGAATTATTTACAAGTGAAAAATGTTTTGTGACCATATACGATACGCTTAACTCAAGTCCTGTTCTAAAACTCTGTTCAACGTTGTTGGTAAGAGCCAAACCATTAGGTCCAAATTTTCCGTCCAAAACAATTTCGTTTTGGAAATCCATATAGTATAGATTTGTATTGAAATTCAATTTTTCTTTTTGAAATCTAAAACCTAATTCGTGATTAAGAACAAATTCAGGGTTTGTGTTTGATAAAATCGCATTGCCCAAACTGTCAGACAACAAATCATCATTTCCGCCAAACATATCGTTTCTTGTTGGTTCTCGTCCTGTGTATCCTAAACTGTAGTATAGAATTGAATTATTATTTATCGTTACACTAAGCCCTGCTTTGGGATTGATAAAATGCCAATCCAATGTTTGTAAAGCAACTGAACCCTTATAATCAAAATTGACGTAACGATATTGTATATCAGCAAATAAAGTTAATTGCTTATAAGTATAATCAACCTTCGAGAAAACACTCATCTCATTTTTGTAACCTGTGTTTTGATAGAGTTGACCCAAGGAAATTTCGCTTCCTGTATGTTGTCGGTTGTAAATGTTTCCGTGTACTCCTGTAGTTAGATTAAAATGTTCTTTTGAGTAATTGTAGTTACTGAAAAATCCAATAAAATGTGATTGAAAAGCGTAATTATATAATTCGTCAGTCGAAGGAAATCCTAAAAAGTTATTTAAGTCAAAGTCGTAATTACCGTTTAAATACGTGTAGTAAATACTTGATTGAAGTGATGAACTATTATTTATTAGCCACGAATTTTGTAATTGAGTAAGCGTTTGAAAAAATCTATCTTTTTCTTGCTTGCTGTTAGCATTTGTTCTTCTGTCAATAGCAATTAAAGAATCTGAAACGCCAATCCAAGCCATATCATTTTGTTGATGCCCCACCAAAAAATTGAGTTTCCAAATGGATTTATCGTGATAAAGTCCACCACTTAAAAACACAGATTGCGAATTATTGGAAGAATGATATTTATATCCGTCCGAATAAATTTGAGAGGCTCTAACATAAAGTGCTTTGTTGTTTTTTATTCCACTGTTGTGCTCACCGAAAGCGCGTAAGCTGTTGAATGAACCATAACCTAAACCAAAAGTTGTTTTAGTTGAGTCAGAAAGATTGGGTGAAAACAATTGAATGCTACCACCATAACTTGCTACTCCGTTTTTTGATGTTCCTACACCACGTTGGATTTGAATTTTACTGACAGAATTAAAAATATCTGGGTAATTTGAGAAATAAGCCCCTTGGTCTTCAGGTTCATTTAGTGGAACTCCGTCAAGTGTCATATTTATTCTCGTTTGGTCAATCCCCCTAAGTCTGAAATATGAATAACCTTGCGAATTTCCTGCGTCAGAATAGTTGGTTATTGATGGTGTTTCTGAAAGTAAGAATGATGGTTCTTGTCCTGTAGATTTTGCTTTTAATTCCTTTGAGTAAATGTTCTGAAAGGTTATTGGAGATTGTTTGTCTGCTTGATATGTAATAACTACTTCTTGTAATGTGTGTAAAGTGTCTAGTCTAAGTGTGTCTTGAGCAGTCAAATGTTCGAACGAGAGTAAGGTGAAAATGGTTAGTAAAATATATTTTATCATTCGTCAATATCAATTTTTTAGTATTGTCAGTTTTGTACTGATTTACGGTCTGTTGTTGCATTGGGCATAACGTTTAGTATATGAAAAGTAGGCGATTACGAAGCACGAAAATTTCGGTTAAACACGAATTTTGATACGAGCTTAAAGCCTTGATTTTATTACTGTTTCGCCTATTTTTATATACATTGTTGTCTGTAGTTATTTCTTTATCACTTTAACAGTTTTCGAAATGCTTTTTCCATTAAAAATTTGAATTAAATACAATCCGCTTTTTAAATTTTCTAAATTTAGCTTTTCTGTTCCATTGTTATTTATTTGATTGTTTTCAAATACATTATTTCCATTTATATCAATGATTTTTAACGATATATTTTCGGAATTTTTAGGTGATTTGTATTCAATAGTTAATTCATTTTCAAATGGATTTGGATATGTTTTAGTTATAGCTAATTCTTTCTTTTTTCTACTGTAAACCATAAAACTTCCAAGACCTAATAATAATATCCCAAGACCTCCAAAAATCAATTTATTTCTTTCAGATGATATTCGTTCCTCTTCTTTTGTCTTTAAATAAGAAATAGTCTCGTCTGGCAGAGAATAGATAGCAGAATTATTAGCAAATTCAAGCGTGTCATTTACAAATGAAAACCGAATATATCTTTCTTCTTCCAAATAATCTAGATTGTTTGAAGTATAATCAACTTGATAAATGGACTTTATTTGTTCCTTAATATTTAGATATATTTCTTTTAGCTTTTTAGGGTCGTTAGTGTAATAGTAAAACCCGTCCGTTTTTTTAGATACTTGTTCTAGTAATGTACTGTTGACATTGCCAAGACCAATTGTATAAATAGCAATCTCTTTTTCATTTGCTAAATCAATGACTTCTTGCGAAGTGTGTTTTGATTCATTGTCTTGTCCGTCTGTAAGAGCCACAATAACAGATTTACTTGAACCTTTGGAAAGATTCTCAATAGTCAAGAACAATGCGTCATAGAATGAAGTTCTTCCTTCAGGTAAAACTTTTTCCACAAATGATTTAATTCCTGATACATCATTTGTTAAAGGATATATTTTATCAACTGTTGTTGAGAATCCTACAAATAAAATTGAATCGTTAGATGGTTTTGTTTCTTCTAAAAAACCGAGAACTCCTTCTTTTGCATAGTCAATTGCCATAACATAATCTTTTGGCATTTCTAAACCATAAAAATAGTAGTCCTGCATAGTTTCTACATCTTTTGGCATTTGAGCTGGATTGTCAACCATAGAGCCTGAATGGTCAAATACTAACCCAATGTTTATTGGTTTGTCTTTAGATATATTTAGCAATTTAAGTACTTCACAATCTTGATAGTTTTCTTTTACTTGTATTTCAGATTTATCTAAAGTCCATAATGGCTTTCCAAATTTATTTTTAGCTTGAAAGACAACAGAAACATTAGGAAATGAATCAGGATAAACTTTAATAATCGATAAATCAAAGATGTTTTCAGACTTAATCTCTGTTTGGATATTTTCAGTTTGCCCAAAACAAATAAGTGTGTTAATGAATAAGATTATTATAATTATGTTTCTCATTTTCTTTAATTACAGACAACAACCGGATAAAACACACAGTGTGTTTTATTCCCGATATGTCTTTACTCTAAAGTTAGTAAATCAATCGGACTTTTTATCTTTTGAATATGTTTAGTAGCTACTTGGGTGTATATTTCTGTTGTTCTACTGCTATTGTGGCCTAGTAACACTTGAATGTAGCGCAAATCTACTTTGTCCTCCAATAGGTGTGTTGCAAAGCTATGTCGCAACATGTGCGGAGTTACCTTTTTTCTTATTCCAGCTCGTTTGGCCGAAGCTGTAACAAGTTTTCCTACACTCGTTCCAGAATATTGCCTTCCATGCATTCCTTCAAATAAATACTCTTTGGGTTTGTACTCTTTATAGTACTTTCGTAATTCATCCAATACCGATTTGCTTAATAAGGTTTGTCTGTCTTTTCCTCCTTTGGCATTCCTTACCAATATTACCATTCGCTTACTATCAATATCTTCTATCCTCAAATTCAATAACTCTGCTCTCCTCAGTCCTGCTGAATAAAGTAAACTTAGGATGCATCTGTGCTTAATATTGTTTGTGCAATTAATTAGATTCTGTACTTCTTCTAAGCTCAATACTTTTGGCAATTGTTCTTTTTTTCTGGGCCTGTCTATACTATAAAATCTATTTGGCATCCCTTGAATCCCAAAAAACCTATAAAGAAACTAGCTTATCGCAGAATTAATTCTCCCGTTTATCTCTTCCACAGTTCCAATTCCATCTACGCCAATTTGTTTTCCTTGGTTGGCATAAAAATCTTTCAATGGAGCGGTTTCATTGTTGTAAACAGCCATTCTGTTTCTGATGATAGATTCGTCTTGATCATCTTTTCGTCCAGAATCCTTTCCTCTTAGCAACAATCTCTTTACCAATTCATCTTCATCCACTTCAAGAGAAACCATCTTAGAAATCCCCCAACCTTTTTTAGAAAGCAATTCATCCAGAGCCAAGGCTTGGTCTGTAGTTCGTGGGAAACCATCAAAAATAAATCCTTTTGTATCGTGCGATTCACTCAATTTGGCGTCAATCATATCAATCACAAGTTGATCTGGAACTAAGTTTCCAGCTTCCATGTATTCTTTTGCCTTTTTTCCTAAATCCGTGTCGTTTTTCATATGAAAACGGAACATGTCACCCGTTGATAAGTGTGTCAAGTTAAACTTTTCTTGAATTAATTCTGACTGTGTTCCTTTTCCTGCTCCCGGAGGGCCAAATAAAATAATGTTCAACATAGGTTCTTTTATTATATATAGTTCGTCTAAATTTCTGCCAATTTCGTTGTAATCCAATCCAAATCCTATTAAAAATTCATTCCCAACCTCAAATCCTACATAATCAATAGGATAGTTTTTCGTGTAGGCTTTGGGTTTGAAAAGTAATGTTACAACTTTCAAGCTTTGTGGATGGTTTGAAGAAAGGTCTTGAATGATATTTTCTAGAGTGATTCCAGTGTCTACAATGTCTTCAACGATTATTACATCCGTATTCTCAATATTTTTATCCAGTCCCAAAATTTTCTTTACATTTCCTGTAGTTTCGGTTCCTTTGTAAGATGAAACTCTCAAAAATGCAACTTCACATTCAATGTCAATTTCTTTCAGTAAATCGGAAAAAAACAAAATTGACCCATTCAAAATACCAACCAAAAGAGGTTTCTTTCCTTTGTAGTCGCGGTTTATTTCTTGCGCAATTCTCGCTATTTCTTTGTTGATTTTTTCTTTGTCCAAGAAAGGCACAAAGGTTTTGTCCTGAAGGGTAATTTCTTTCTTCATTTTCAAAGTTAAAACTTTCTGATTAATCTCTCTTGTCTGAGTACTAGTTTTATTACGAATTGTTCCTTTTTATACTCAAATTAAGATTTTTTTATTCGAAATCATGGTAAACACTCAAATCTAATTCAACTTGTTATGAATTGGATAAATAGGTGAGATTTAAAACATACAAGATAACCTTTAATTCGCATTCAGTTTTCTCTGATTCAGTTTCTTTTTTCGAGTAATGAATTCTTTCCAAGTGTTGAATTCCTTTTTGTAGTAAACGCCTACGCCACTTGTTGTTTGAGCCTGATTGGCGTTTGTAATATCGTAGTCGTTGGTACGAGTAAATACTCTTACTCTAAAAGTTCCGTCTTCATTCAGTTTGTATTCCACGTTCACATCGCCAATAAGAGCGTTTTCATTTTGGTTGATTTCGTTTCCTTGGGCAACCCCAAAATTTGAACTAATCACTAACCTTTCGTTCAGTAATTCGGTAGAGAGCGCAACCGCTATTTCATCACTCGTAATGTCATCGCCTGGTCGGTAATTGAATCCAACATCTACGTTGTTACTTAGCTTAGAAATCCAATTGCTCAGTTGGTTTGATAGCAATTCTGAAGCTGTGGCGCCAACCGCTCCTGTCGTTTCTAATCCATTTTGGTTGTTGGTATTCTGGGTAGGCAAAAATCGGTTGAGAAGGAGCAAGGCAAATACCTGCTTATTCAATTCCTGCTTAGTTTGCATAAGGTTTGCAATCACTCCTCGTTCCGTTTCATCGGCTCGCGGTAATTCAATGAAAAAATCGATAGTGGGAGTCATTAAATTTTCAGTTAATTTCATCACTACCTCTATGTCCGATCTTGCTTTGTACCTATTATTGTCGTTGTTCAATTGCGGCATTATTTCGTATATCGAAGTTTTTAGCCTGTATATCGCATTGATGTCAATTTCTGCATTATATGGATCTCCAAACCAGTTGATTGTACTTCCGTTGGCAATCTCAAATTTTTTGTTTATCAGGTTTTCAAATCGCTCTAATCCTAAAGTAAAAAGGTAGTCACCTTTGTCAATGGTGTACTTCCCACTCATGTTAAATTGATCTTGTTTGTCTACCGTCATAGAAAGATTTCCATAACCAGTTCCAGCGATTATGTCACCGTACACTTCGTCAAAAATCAATTGTAAATTAGCCTCGGGAGTTACTTCTACATTAATATCAAGATTTATTCCTTCAAGATTTACAATTTCTTCCTCATCTGCCACCGAATCTCTGTTGTTGAACACAACAAAATCGGCCATAGTTACCTCCGAACTACCGTAGAGTGGCAAAGTGAAGTTCGTTCCTTTTTCGGTTTTTGCGTTCACTGTAATGTCAATTTCATCTTGGTAACCTTCTACGTTTATACTTCCTGTTGCGTATACTTTTCCGTAAAAATCATTGTTGAGCTCTAGGTTGGTATTTAAACCGATGAATTTGTTCTTTACTTTTTTTGAACCCTCAAAACTTTGCAACTCAGATTGTGCTCCTTTTCTGTATACCGCAGTAGGGATTTCCACAAAAACGTTGAAGTTAAAGTCGGTATAATTATCGTGAATAATAGCACCGTTGAAGTAGGCTAAGTTGTTTTCCTCGTCCCTTATTTCAATTATGTTATCGGTGTAAATATCGTTGTTTTCGATAATCATCAACCCAGAAAAATCATAATGCGTATTCAAGTAATTTACATTAAACCCTGTTCGCATGAATGATATTTCACCTTTTAATAAAGGAGCTTCGGGTTCGCCCGTTACCGAAATGTTTCCTTTGGCTTTTCCGTTGATTTCAGAAATACCTTGATCTTCCAAATAAGGATTTAAAAATGCAAGATTGGTGTTTTGAAGAATACAACTAAAATCGAGCGAGTTTTTTTCTCTAAAAGGATAGAAATAACCCAAGAAATCGAAAGTGTTGAGGTCGTTTCTCAATAATTCTCCTTTTATATTCATTCCTCTTGTCTCTTTTATCCAATCGGTATTAAATACCAAATCTCCAATGAGTTCTTTGTTCACTTGAAGAGAGTCAATAAAAAAATCGGAGACAATCTCAATGTCATTGTACACATTGCTAATGCAAGCACTTCCGTTAATATTTCCTTTGTATTTGGTAGTTGCCGAACCGATAAATGGATTGAGGTATTTCACATTAAAATTATCCAAATATACTTTGAGTAAATCTTCTGGTTTTTCCGAAATGTTTCCCACTACCGTAACTCCTTCGCCCAAGTTGTTTGTAATGGCGAGTTCATTAAAATTAAAACTGGTTGAATCTACAATAAGCGAGGCATCTTCTTTTATTTTCCAATTTCGGTCTTTGAAGTGAAAGTAGGATGGCAGAATTAGCATGTCAAAATAATTTTCGGAGTACCAATAACCATCCCCTCGGAGTTTCCCGTAACTCTCTCCATCTGCCGATTTCCATTGAATTGTGGGCATGATATGATCTTCCTTGATTAGAGATGAAACTTCTATATTGTCCAATGAAAAATCATTTCCAGCTTGAAATTTATTTACCGTAATTCCTACATCCAAAATGTCAGAAGGTTTTTCAAGTTTTCCTTTTATTCCATAAAAGGAATTGTTGAGATAGGACGCAGAATCTGAGAATACTTGTACGAAAAACTTGTCGGAAACCGAATTGAAATTCCCAGAGACTTTGGTGTTCTGGGCTACGGAAACATCAGGTGTAAACAAATCATGAATAGGAGTGAAATCTTTTACCAATAAGTCCAAATCAAAAATTTGATTTTCTAGTGCCACTGTATCTTGTGAAGTGTAGAGAGCAGGAACTACTTGTTGACCAATAATATCGCCTATTTTTCCCAGCTTGGTGAGCGAAAATTTCCCTCGCAGCGTGCCATCGACCACATCAGAAAATATACTTAAGTTTCTTATGCTGTCCTTGTCTGTTGAGGTGATTGTTATCTCTTTGTTTCGGTATGTTTTTTCATTTTGTTGGTACTCCAGGTTGTTTATTTTGGCTATCCCCGTGGAGTTATCAATTGAATTTCCTTGGCCTTTCAAGCTAATGATTCCAGTCACAATATGCTCGTTGGAATCTGTGAGGATATTCAGCTTACTTAGGTTCATTTTTACCACCTTCGAGCTGAAATCAAATTCAGGAACTTCGGTTTCAAAATTGATCGAACCTAGAAAATCTACTTCGCCATACAAGTCTTTGATGGAAGCTTTTCCATCAAATGATTTCTCTGTAAAAGTACCGTCCAGTTCAATGTTTTTGTAGGTATGACCTTTAAATGCCAATTGAGGCAGCTCTCCCTTTGCGTTTATTTTGATTCCAGATTTTGAATTCCATTCCAGATCAGTTTCAAAGTTGGCATCTACATGAGTCAAGTCTTCGTTTTTGGCAAAAGTTCCTAGGTTTAGTTGGTTGGCAGCCACAGTTCCTTTCAGGTAATCTGTGTTGTTTTGGTTCCAATATCGAGCATCTATGGATAGCTCTCCTTGTGTAGTTTGAATCGTAAGTTTGCTATAGAAATCATCAAACTTACCAGTCATTGTTCCTGTAATGTTTACGTTCCCAATCCCTTCTGTTTCAGTGGGCAAAGCAAGCTTTTTCTTTTTGTCAAAAGGAGGAATGTCAATGTTGTTTATGTTTTGTTCATTAGAAACAAGGTTGTTTATTTTTATTCGAAAAGTAGTTTTGTCTGTGTAGGGCAATCCTTTCATTGCTAGGCCTCCATCAAACGAAGTAGCGTTGTCTATCTTTAATTTTAAATTTTTTGTTTCGAAATCTGCAACAGTTCCATCAAATTCCCCAGAGAGTTCTACCATTCGGTCGATTCCTTCAAAAAAGGAGGTGAAATATGCCAAATCAGCCAAATTCAAATCGGTTTTTTTAAAAACAGTCTTCATCGTGACTTTATTTTCAAAGTCGTCTTCAAAATAATTTGGATCATCAAATTCAAACCTAAAATATTCAGTTGCTAAATGTGAATTTGCAGTAGTGATTTCCAAGTTTTGTATGTGAACAAAATTGGAGTCAATTTCTACTTGGCCTGTTAGGTTTTTTAAGTCAAAATTACTTTTTTCCTGAGAGGACAAATGTTCAATATTTACTTTGATGTTACTCCCTTTGTTTTCAAAATCAGAAAAAGTTAGATTAATGGGATTTGCCTCCAAATCGGCAAAATCCATTCCGTAGTATTTGGCAGAAGTTCGATAATCTTTAAACCTGAATCGGCTGTTGGTTAATTCAATGGAATTAATCCCTATTAAATAGTCGGGTGTGTTATTGGTCGATTTTTCTCCGTTGTCAAAATAATCTAAAATAAACTGAAAGCTAAATCCACTGCCGCCAGGTCTTTTTATGAGTTGAATGTTCGCTTCATCAAGTTTGACGCTCGAAATTTCAATTTTATTCTTTTTTAGATTGATGTTTTTTGCCAAAATAGACAAGCTTTTGGTTTGGATCACCGTGTCGTTTTCTTTGTCGAGGATATAAAAATCCAGTAACTCAACGGACTTTATGGGTGTGATGGATACTTTGCCTATATGAATTTCGGTATTCAGGTCTTTGGAAAGTCTCTCGGTGGCATACCTAGCCAAACTAGTTTGAACTCCATTAAAACGAACAGCCATAAAGCTAAGCAAGAGCAAAGTAAGTACTATTTCAAAAAGTAATAGAAGGACATGACTCGCTATGTTGACTGATTTTTTAATGAGGTTTTGTTTGTATTTATGAAGCAATAATTGCGCCTTTCAGGGCATATTTTAGCTAAATTAATTAATTTTGGTCTTATCCTATCAGGTTTGTGCGATACTTACTGATATTCAAAAGTTAATACCGAAATAAATGAGCGAAAATAAAGGAATAATCCTGGGAATTGAATCCTCTTGTGATGATACCTCTGCCTCGGTAATCAAAGACGGGAAAATTTTATCCAATTTGATTGCTCGTCAGGCGATTCACGAACAATATGGAGGAGTTGTGCCAGAATTAGCTTCAAGAGCTCATCAGCAAAACATAATTCCTGTGGTAGAAGCAGCTTTGAAAGAGGCTGGAGTATCAAAGGAAGAGTTGACTGGAATCGCATTTACGGCTGGCCCAGGTTTGATGGGAGCTCTGCTTGTAGGAGTTTCGTTTGCCAAGTCTTTGGCTCTTAGTTTGGATATTCCGCTTATCCAAGTAAATCACATGCAAGGTCATATTTTGGCACATTTCATACAAAAGCCAAATGAACAGAAAAAAGTTCCTACTTTTCCGTTTATTTGTTTGACAGTTTCGGGTGGGCACACGCAATTGGTAAAAGTGAGTGATTATTTTGAGATGGAAATACTGGGTGAAACCCTAGATGATGCAGCAGGCGAGGCTTTCGACAAAATGGCAAAAGTATTAGGTTTTCCTTATCCAGGCGGGCCGCTTATTGATAAATATGCCAAAGAAGGAGATGCCACTCGATTTCATTTCACGCATCCCAGAACTACAGAATACAATTATAGTTTTAGTGGTCTCAAAACCCAGTTTCTTAATTTTATAAGAAAATGCGAACGAGATGATCCAGATTTTGTAGAAAAAAATAATGCAGATATTTGTGCCTCGATACAGGATACAATAGTCAAAACTTTGTTTTCTAAACTAAAGAAAGTTGCCGATGATTTGAATATCAATCAAATTGCTATTGCTGGTGGAGTTTCGGCAAATAGTCATTTGCGAAATGAACTGCAAAAATTAGGCGAAAAGAAAAGATGGGATACTTTTATTCCAGAGTTTCAATATTGCACAGACAATGCTGGTATGATTGCCATGGCAGGATATTTTCATTACCTCAATCAAGATTTTGTAGGGCAGGAGGTAACGGCTAATCCAAGGATGAAGTTTTAGAGTTCCTATTCGGCTCAAAATGACAAAAAAAATGAGCCGAATAAAATTTTATTCGGCTCATAGGTTACTTTTAAGTCTTTTGTTTTTTAGCTAAAAACATCTTTTACACGGTCAAAAAATCCTTTGTCTTTGCTTGTAGGATTGGGAGCAAAGTTTTCTGATTTTTGTAATACTTCCAGAGCTTTTTTCTCTTCTTTAGTAAGTGTTTGAGGAGTCCACACATTTACGTGAACCAAAATATCTCCTTTTCCGTATCCGTTTACCGATGGAAGTCCTTTTCCTTTTAGTCTCAAAGTTTTTCCGCTTTGTGTTCCAGGAGTTATCTTGAATTTCACAGAACCGCCAACAGCAGGAATTTCTACAGAAGTTCCCATGGCTACATCAGCAAAATTCAGGTACAAATCATAGTGTAAGTTTTGTCCTTCACGCTTTAATGTTTCGTGTTCCACTTCCGAGATTACAACCAATAAATCACCAGCTACACCATTTCCTGGGGCATCATTTCCTTTTCCTCTTACATTCAGTTGCATTCCATCTTCTACTCCAGCAGGAATTTCGATAGGGATAACAACCTCTTTTCTTACCATTCCGTTTTGGTCGCTGCCGGCTGGTTTTTTATCTATGGATTGCCCAGAACCATTACAAGTAGGGCAGGTGCTAGCCGTTTGCATTTGTCCCAAAAAGCTATTGACAACTCGTGTCACTTGACCTTGACCTTTGCAAGTTCCGCACGTTTTGTATTCTACACCTTCGGCTTGTACTAGCTTGTTTACTTTTATCTTTTTCTCAACTCCGTTGGCAATTTCTTCCAGCGTAAGGTTTAGTCTCACTCTCAGGTTTGTTCCTTTTATGGTTCTTCGTCCTTGGCTTCTTCCAAAACCACCTCCAAAGCCACCGCCTCCGCCACCAAAGATGTCGCCAAACTGACTAAAAATGTCGTCCATGTTCATTCCGCCACCACCGAATCCTCCTCCGCCAGCACTTCCATCTACTCCCGCATGACCAAATTGATCGTAACGTTGTTTCTTTTCGGCATTACTCAAAATTTCGTAAGCCTCGGCAGCTTCCTTAAATTTTACTTCGGCATCTGGGTTGTCAGGGTTTTTATCAGGGTGAAACTTAATCGCAAGCTTCCGGTATGCTTTCTTTATTTCGCTTGCATCCGCATTTTTGCTTACTCCTAATACTTCGTAATAATCTCTTTTAGACATTGTGTTGTTGTTTTGTTTTTTTCTGAGACTTATTGTCCCACTACTACTTTAGGGAATCTAATAATTTTTTCTCCTAAGTAATATCCTTGTTCTACCACATCCACTATTTTTCCTTTCATGTCCTCGCTAGGTGCAGGAATGTTGGTGATTGCTTCATGAATATCTGCATTAAAAACTTCTCCTTGCGCTTCAATTGGTGTAAGCCCTTTGGCTTCCAAGGATTTTAATAACTTGTTGTAGATCAATTCAAAACCTTGTTTCAAGCTTTCTGGATCTTGCACTTCCGCGTTGTGTGTCATTGCTCTCTGGAAATCGTCTACAATTGGCAACATGTTTTTTATTACATCTTCGCTTGCCGATTTTATGATATCCAACTTCTCTTTGGCAGTTCTTTTTCTAAAGTTGTCAAACTCCGAGTAAAGCCTCAAGTATTTGTCATTGGCTGCTGATGCAGCATCTTGTGCCAATTCCAATTCGCTTTTCTGTGGTTCTTCTTGAATCTCTTCGTTCGATACTTCCTCTTTTTGGGTAGTTTCTTTCGCTACGTTTTCTTCGTTCAATTCTTCAGTTGATTCGTTTTCACTATTCATTTTTCCTCTTTTATTTTTTCGATTGAACACATTCAATTTTTTTGCCATTCGCAAATTTAGGTCAATCTGACATAGAATAACTGAAAAAGCCTATTAATTTGGCAGAGTTGTGACAAATTAATAGGCTTTATTGTTTTATAAATATCCTAGATCAGAACTTTGTTACATACTTATCCAAAGTTGTATGAAGTTTCATTCCTCTCAAGTTTTTTGCAATGATTTTTCCGCTTGGGTCTAGCAAGAAACTTTGTGGAATTGAGTTTATTTTGTAAAGCTTAGCAGCTTGAGAATTCCAACCGCCCAAGTCGCTTACATGGTATTTCCATGATAAATTATCTTTGGCTATAGCGGTTTTCCATTTGGCTTCATTGTTATCAAGCGAAACGCTGTAAATTTCAAATCCTTTTCCTTTTTTAAACGTTGCTTTTTTGTATTTCTCGTAAGCACTTACCAGGTTTGGATTTTCCTTTCTACAAGGTCCGCACCAGCTTGCCCAAAAGTCAATTAATACATATTTTCCTTTCAAAGAAGATAATTTAAGTGTTTTTCCTTCTGGACTTTTGAAGCTCAACTCAGGAGCCAAGTCACCAATTTCGATTCCTTGTTCTGTAACAAACGAGGAGCTTTTTTTAGCAATTTTGGATTCTCCAAAGCTCGATAAAACAAGTGCTGAAGCTACAAAAGCTAGGGTGTAAAGTGTTTTTTTCATAATAAAAAATTAGTCGTGTACTTGTTTTCGTTTACAAGCAACAATAATGCCAAGGTTACAGCCTTGTAATGTCGGCACCAATGTTTTTCAGTCGGGTATCTATGTTTTGATATCCTCTGTCTATTTGCGAAATATTACTGATCTGACTTTTTCCTTCTGCCGAAAGGGCAGCAATCAACAAGGAAACTCCTGCTCTAATGTCTGGCGAACTCATGCTAATTCCTCTCAAAGGATATTCCTTGTCTATTCCTATTACGGTTGCTCTGTGTGGATCACACAGAATAATTTTTGCTCCCATATCAATCAGTTTATCCACAAAGAAAAGCCTGCTTTCAAACATTTTTTGGTGTATCAAAACACTTCCTCTAGCTTGGGTAGCTACAACCAAAATAATACTCAATAAATCGGGTGTAAATCCTGGCCAAGGTGCATCAGAAATCGTCATGATACTTCCGTCAATGTAAGATTCTATTTCATAATGATCCTGAGCCGGAATGAACAAATCGTCTCCTTTTAGTTCTATTTTTATTCCTAATTTTCTGAACGTATCTGGGATAATTCCCAAATCTGGGTAAGAAACATTTTTGATAGTAATTTCTGAACCAGTCATTGCTGCAAGTCCTATAAAACTTCCAATTTCTATCATGTCAGGGAGAATTCTATGTTCGCAACCACCTAAACTTTCTACTCCTTCTATCACAATCATGTTCGATCCTATGCCTGATATTTTACCTCCCATAGCATTTATCATTTTACACAATTGTTGCAAGTACGGCTCGCAAGCTGCATTATATATGGTTGTGGTTCCTTCGGCAAGTGCAGCAGCCATTACAATGTTTGCAGTACCTGTGACCGAGGCTTCATCCAAGTGCATGTAAGTTCCTTTCAGTTTGTCGGCTTTCACCTCGTAAAAGAATTCCTTGCTGTCGTAGTGAAATTGTGCTCCTAGTTTTTCGAAACCAATGAAGTGAGTATCCAGTCTTCTTCTTCCAATTTTGTCTCCTCCAGGTTTTGGCATGTATCCTTTTCCAAATCTTGCCAACAATGGACCAAGAATCATAATGGATCCTCTTAGGCTCGATCCTTTTTCTTTAAATTCATCAGAAATAAGGTAGTCAACATCTACATTTTTTGCTTCAAATGAATACTTTTCTGGGCCTAATTTCTCTACTGTAACTCCAATAGAAGCAAGTAAGTCAATAAGTTTATTTACATCAATAATATTGGGTACATTATCAATAATTACTTTTTCTGGAGTCAATAATACTGCGCATAATACTTGTAATGCTTCGTTTTTTGCTCCCTGCGGAACTAGTTCTCCACTTAGCTTCTTTCCTCCGTTTATTTCAAAAATGTTCATGTTGTTTATTTTTTTGAATACCTATGTTTTCCGTTGTTTTGTTTCTTTCCCTTTTTTCTGTTATTCTGAATTGGTTTTACTTTAGGTATTGATTTTGCCAATTCCTCCACTGTGGTAAGGGGTTTTTCTTTGTTTGGAATTAATTTTCCATTGGATAACTCATCCAGGTGTCTAAATATTACTACATCTTCCACAAAATCTTTGTTCCAAGTGATAAAAAGTTTTTTCATCAGGTTGGCAATCGCTTCTACCAATATTTCCTTTTCTTTTTCATCTTCTTTAGAAATAGCTTCTTTGATAAAAAGTGAAACCGTTTTTCCGTAATAAGCATATTTTATCTTCCTCTTTCCTTCCGAGTAGCTCATTAGCTCTGGCTTTTTTGAGGCTTCGTCCAGTTCGGGTTTTGGATAAGGTGAATCTACATCCAATCTATTTTCCGAGATGATGAACAAATGATCCCATAGTTTGTGAGTAAAATCTGTAATATCTCTCAAGTGAGGATTTAGTTGTCCCATTACCGAAATAATGGCATTTGCCACTTTTTGTCTCTCTTCTTTGTCGGCTACGCTAATTGCGTACTCTACCATATTCCTCACGTTTCTGCCATATTCGGGTATTTTTAATTCCTCTCTGGCAGTATTGTATTCTAGTCCTTCTGACATGTTGTAAATTGTTTTAGTCTATTATTTCTAGCTTCGCAAATTTAAGCAAAAGCTGTTTTTGACCCACCGATGGAAAAAAAGCTGTAGCCTTTCTGTTCGGATAAGTACCTTCTATATTTATGATTTTTCCTTTGCCAAATTTGGCATGTCTCACATTTACTCCCACCACTATTTCTTTGCTGTCCGAACCTCCTCCCGGTGCGCTAGCAGTGGTTACCTTTTTCATTTGGCTCAGTTGCTTTTGTTCCAAAGGTTTGTTGAATTTCATCTCGAAACCAGCTTTACGGTCGCTCGATGTTCTTGCTGGGGCAGTCGGAATTGGAGTTTCTATGTCAATGAATTCTTCGTCTATTTCTTCCAGAAACCTACTAGGTTCGCAAGAAATAAGGCTTCCCCATCTATATCGGCTGGTGGCATAAGAAAGTGTTGCTTTTTTTTCGGCTCTTGTCAAAGCTACGTAAAAAAGTCTTCTTTCTTCTTCCAGTTCGTTTCTTGTTGTCAATGACATTTGAGAAGGGAATAAGTTTTCTTCCATTCCAACAATAAATACATAAGGAAATTCAAGTCCTTTTGCTGCATGTATTGTCATCATTACCACTTTGTTGTTGTCTTCCTCGTTGTCGTTGTCAGCATCTGTCAACAGAGCTACATCAAGCAAGAAATCACTCAGAGTTGGTAAGTTTTCTTCAGTCTGATTTTTGGCCACAAATTCTGATATTCCATTCAGTAACTCCTGAATGTTGTCATATCTGCTCACTCCTTCGGGAGTTTTGTCAGCATGCAAATCGCGCATAATTCCCGTAGAAGTAGCAATCTCTTTTGCTAAATCAAATGCATTTTCTTTGTCGAGCCTAACGCTAAAGCTCTGAATCATGGTACAGAAATCTGACACTTTTCTTTGTGTACCAGAGTTTATTTTTGTTCCAATATTTGCAACATTATTCGCAATTTCCCACAACGATTTGTTTTCTTCGTTGGCTGCAATTATCAATGAATCTATACTGGTTTTTCCTATTCCTCTTTTTGGGTAATTGATTACTCTTTTAAACGCTTCTTCATCATTGTGATTGGCAATAAGTCTAAAATAGGAGAGAAGATCTTTTATTTCTTTTCGTTGGTAAAAAGAAAGTCCACCGTATATTCTGTATGGGATATTCAATCTTCTGAGGGCTTCTTCAAAAGACCTAGATTGTGCATTGGTTCGGTACAAAATGGCAAAATCGCTGTTTGCTGCCGAATTGTTTTGCTTGATATCAAAAATGGAGTGAGCTGTTACTTTGCCCTCTTCATTGTCGGATAAGGTTCTAACTATTTTTATTTTGTCACCTTGGTCGTTGTCGGTCCAGACCTTTTTTTCGATCTGGTCTTTATTCTTTTTAATAATACTATTAGCAGCCTGCACAATTACCTTTGTCGAACGGTAATTTTGTTCGAGTTTAAAAAGCTTGTAATCCGGATAATCTTTTTTGAAGTTTAATATGTTTTGAATATTAGCTCCCCGAAAAGCGTAGATACTTTGCGCGTCATCTCCTACTACCACAAGATTCTCGGTAGCCGAAGCCAGTTTTTTTACAATCAAATATTGAGAGTAGTTTGTATCTTGATACTCATCTACCAACAGATATTTGAATCTGTGTTGGTATTTGTACAAAACTTCCAAATGATCTCGGAAAAGGACGTTTGTTTTGAACAGTAAATCATCAAAATCCATAGCGCCAGCTCTGAAACATCTTCTTTGGTAAACTTTGTAAATTTCGCCAATCTTTGGTCTTCCCGAGCTACGGTCGTCAGCCATAATGGTGACGTTTTGCAGGTAGCTATCCGCAGAAATTAAATTATTTTTTGCAGATGAAATTCTACCATAAACCACTCCAGGTTTGTATAGTTTTTCATCTAGTCCCATTTC
>Ga0209653_1000473_pt1 | contig 35980 bp, 37 predicted proteins | sample SaaInl6LU_22_DNA_FD_184644 | JGI IMG/M metagenome (GOLD analysis project Ga0209653, IMG submission 184644) | Marine microbial communities from expanding oxygen minimum zones in the Saanich Inlet - ESP_116LU_22_DNA (SPAdes) (version 2) | ecosystem: Environmental > Aquatic > Marine > Intertidal...
AAAAGGCTAACACAAAAAATAAACTAAAGAAACGATTCATGTTTTTTTTTCAAAGAAACGAAAAACAGCGAGAATGAGGGTTGTAATTTGAAAAGGAGTCGGGATGACAGGATTTGAACCTGCGACCCCACGCACCCCATGCGTGTGCGCTACCAGGCTGCGCCACATCCCGAGAAGTCCAATTTTTGTCGGGGTGGCAGAGTTAAAACTCTATCCACATTCCCTTATATACCAGTAATTTATATCTTAATTTCCAAAATAGGACATCAATTAAGACATTATCGAGAGCGTTTTACGCTTTCTAAGCAACAAATCTAACAAAATGAAGGCAAATAACAACATTCAGAAGTAAATTAAATTGGAGTTTTTCAGAATCATAGGTGCTATGTAGTTTTAGCATTTAGGTAATCTTAAGAGAAATAAATAGGGAAATTCCATTAGCGCATTTAGTACCACTTCCTGCTATTTTAAATTTCAACTAACGTTTTAATCCACTTACCGAGCCTCCGCATTACCTTTTTTTGACAGCAAAACAACAACATTTATACATTGCATTACGGCATAAACCAGGCTCGTACCTCGCTCTTTTTTATACGTCCTACAACGCATAAATATTGAATCAACCCAAGCATCAAAAAAAGGTAATACAAAGGCTCTATGGGAAGTAAATCAAAATATAGAAAGATGAAATCATATCAAAATATCCAAAAAGGAAGTGGCACTAAAAAAAATCAAAAAAGGAAAACACTTCAGGATATAATAAGTAAATCACTTTTAAATAAATGTCTAATCTAAAAAAAATCTATCATGGCGAATCATTGTTATAATTCAATAATCATTAAAGGAAATCTTGAACAGCTTAAAGAACTTTACAAACTTCTTATTAAAGAAGAGGACTATTTGAATTTTAAGCACATTTTAAATCAGGAAATTTTAGATGTAAATAAAATGGTCGGAACTAACTGGTTTGCTCCAGATGTTGAATTTCAAGAGGGGTCAATTACTTTAAGTGGAAGAAGTGCTTGGTCGCCTCCAATTCCTTTATTTGAAAATTTAACAAAAAGGTTTTCTTCATTAAGTGTCAATATGAAATTTGAAGAATTTGGGCTTGGGATTGGTGGAGAAGTAGAAATAAATGGAGAAAGAACAAAGGAATTATTTGTAGGGAGTTATTGGGGGTATAAGGCTTATAAAAACTATCTAAAATTTGTTGAATACGCAAAAAATGAAGTTGCATACTACATAGACGACTGGCTAGTTTCAACCAAGGTATAACTACAAAACCTTGAAATCTTTAGCTTACTAAAGCAAGAAGATAGAAACGAAATAGAAAAGCTGATAGCGTGAGAGCTACAGGTATCAATATTATTTAAATAAATGTTTAATCTTAAATTTTTAAATCATGAGTACATTAAAAAACAAAGTACAGTTAATCGGAAATGTTGGTGGAGAACCAACCATTACAATGCTTGATAGCGGAAAGAAAGTAGCCCGCTTATCAATAGCAACCAATGAGAATTACAAAAAGGGCAACGGCGAAAAACAAACAGATACCAATTGGCATACTGTTGTCGCTTGGGGCAAGACTGCCGAAATTATTGAAAAGTATGTTACTAAAGGTAAAGAAATTGCCATTGTAGGGAAATTGACCTCACGTTCCTATGATGATAAAGAGGGTGTAAAACGCTATGTAACCGAAATATTGGTAAATGAAATCCTTTTAATGGGAAACAACAAGTAAAAAATAAAGAGGGCATCTCTCGCAAAAGTTCTGCCCTCTTTTACATCATTTCACTAAAAAATAAAACAATGAAAGACAAAGTTAACGAAATACAGATAAGCTACAAAGAAAAGGCAAGTACATTAAAATCGCCTACTATCAAATCTTCAAAAGATAGTGCTGAACTACTCTTTGAGCATTGGAATAAAGACACCATAGCGTTGCAAGAATCCTTCAAGATATTATTATTGAACAATAGCAATAAAGTAAAGGGCATTTATGAATTATCTACTGGCGGAATTACAGGAACATTGGTTGATTTACGCATACTGTTTGCGGTCATTTTAAAATCTTTAAGTGTTGGGGTAATAATTTCGCATAATCACCCTTCAAATAAGCTAGAACCAAGTGAATCGGATAAATATCTAACTCAAAAGATAAAAAAAGCTGCAGTCTTTTTTGACATCATGGTTCTCGACCATTTGATTATCGCACCAAATGGAGACTACTATAGTTTTGCAGATAATTCAATGCTATAACCTCGAAACTCTAAGCTATGGTCTATTTGAATTATACAAACCTTGACGACGAAACCCAACAGCGTTTACTTTCAGTTTCTAAAGAAGATATTGAATACAAATTTGGGAACGATCTCAAAGCCTACGCCAAAGAACATTATTTGAATTATGATGTTTTATTGGAAGAGGAAGCGACGCGAAATTTATACAATTATCAATATGTATTTAATATCTGAAGTACTATAAATCCGCATATAAAACCTTTGAAATTTCAAAGGTTTTTTTATGACCATGATTTTTTTAAAACCTTATTTCTAAATCTGACGTTCCAATTCTTATTTTTCAAAAAAATCATATTATTTAGCACCAAAACGAATCATTTGGAAGCAAATCCCATTTTTGATTTCCACATAAATATAATACATTTATAAGGCTGGAATACAGCATATTTAAGTACGGTTAAACACTTTTGATTTGACTTTCCTTTTACCGTACACATCAAAGAACAGTTTAAACGGAATGTAAATTCCGTAAATGAGCAACTGACTTTTTTAGTCAGGTTGTTCGAAAATTTTGTCACGCCAAAGCGTGACGAAATGGAGAAGCAAGAGGGTAGCGTGCAAAGCAACGCTACATAATTCATTTGCTCCGCAAAGCCGATAGATAAAGGGTTTTGGAAGGCTTGAAATTTAGGGTGTTTTAGTGTTTTTACTAAAAAACGCCCTCAGCCCAATAAAACAGGTGATTTATTTACTAAAAAATGGATAAAGGACATGAAAAAGAAGCATTTGTGACATTTAAGATTAAAGCCACAATCGCCCAGAAATTTAGAAAGTTCTGCAAGAACAATGCAGCATCCCAATCTATGAGCTTACTCCAAATGATACAGTTCTTTGAATTCAATGGTATTGCCCCAACGGATAATTTGGGAGACCCTATTGCCAAATTGGAAGGAAAAATAAGTAAGCGGACCAATGCGATAATTGCCATTATCAAAAACATCGAAAAGAACCAGACCAAACCGACCACAGCTATGCTACAATCCTTGTTTGAAGAAAAAGTGGAACAAGAACAGATAATGCCTGAAATGGTTGAAAAGAAATTTATCGAAAAGCTGTCTGAAGAAAAGCATATTGAAGATACCTCCGTGCCAAAAATCAGATATGAAAGGTTGGAAGATAAACTAGTCTCGGTAAAAGAAGATTTTGGATATGTATTGAGTAAGGTCAAAACTGTAAATAGCAGTTTTGGGAAAGGTTATTTAAAATTGGAACTCACCAACGAAGAACTTATAAAATTTAAAAGAACCCTAGGAAATTTATAATCATGTATATCGCCATTACCAAACAACATATGGATATTAATTATAAGGGAAGCGTCCGAGATTTTGTCAATTATCTGGAAAAGGAGAACGAAGAAAGAACACCCGAATTTCAGGAACATTTTTTTGACCAATATAATGATATGGTAAGCCCCGAAAAAGTAATTACCGAAATTGATGGCAATACGACCAAACTTGCAAAAAAAGACCCCAAATTCTATTCCCTAGTGATCAGTCCTAGCACAAGAGAATTACGCCATATCAAAAATAATCCAGAACAGTTGAGAAAGTATGTTAGGGAACTCATGAAGGATTATGCCGATTCCTTCTATAGAAACGAAATGGTGACTGTTGATATGATTAAATATTATGCCAAAGTAGAACATAAACGTACTTATAAGGGAACAGATAAGAAAATCCAAGAGAACCAACCTTATGCCACCAAGATACTTCAACTTAAAAATGATATCCAAAAAGTAGAACGCGGAGAATCAGAAGGAAATATCAAAAAACTAAAAAACAGAATTGCCAAATTAGAGAAAGAAGCACCACATCAGCAAAACGGTAAACGCATTGTAAGGGGCATGCAAAAAGAAGGTTTTCAGAGTCATATCCATATCATTGTAAGCAGAAAAGATGTAACTAACAAGCATAGTTTGTCTCCAGGTTCTAAATACAAAGAATCTACGACCATATTAAACGGCAAAGAAGTTAAACAAGGTTTTAATAGAGAAAAATTCTTTAAAGCTGCAGAAAAAACATTCGATAAGACCTTTGGTTATAATCGCAATTTTGTGGAAAGCTACGGGGCTAAAAATCTATTTCAAAAAGACCAAAAAAAGTTTTTTGCCATGCTTATAGGCTTGCCCATATCAGAAAGACAAACCGCCTTTAAATTGCTGCATAAATCTGGAGTACATGTACCTACCATTCCTACTAATACAGTGCAATTGGCGTTCAAAGCATTTGTGAAACTTAAAAAAGGCGTTGAAAAGGCTATGAACTCAGGTTCCATAGGCATATAAAAATTTAAAATTATGGTCAATGAATTACATATAGGGATAGGCTTTTTTATTGCAGGATGCCTAGTGTCTTTTTTTATGATAAGATATATGCGTTTTGGTTTCTACCTAATATTAGCGAGCATTATTGGGCTTACAATTACATTATATTATACGATGGATTTACAAGTTTTTTTAAAGGTTGTGCTTTATTTTATAGTGCCATTTCTTTTTTGTACTATTTTATTGTACGTGTATGTTGGCAAAGAGGAAACATCCACAAATATTGATAAAAAATACAAGGTCACTATGAAAACAAAAGGCTCTCGATTGCTATTGGATAATATCCGTAGAGGTGTTTCCATTATCGGAGCTGCGGGCAGTGGTAAAACAGAAAGTGTCGTCTATAATTTTTTGAGCCATTTTAAACAACATGAATTTTGTGGGGTCATGCACGATTATAAGAATTTTGAGATTACTGAAATGGCGTATCCGTTATTCCAGAAAAGTAGTGCCGGTTTTTACATTGTTTCTTTTGACCACATTTATCACAGAGTGAATCCCATTGCCCCAAGGTATTTACCAGATGAAGAAAGTGTTCATGAAATTTCAAGGGTACTTTTAGAAAACCTTTTGGAACTTAAAGAATCCGATAATAACAGTACCTCACGATTTTTTAAGGATGCTGTAGAAGGCTTAATAGGCGGCTTGATTTGGAGATTGAAAACAGATTATAAAGATTACTGTACCATTCCACATTTGATAGCTCTATATCAATATTTAGATACCAAAGCACTCATTAAATATTTAAAAGCAGATTTAACGGCTAAAGCCATGGCAGATGCTTTTATTAGCGGTGTGGGTTCAGACAGGCAAACGGCAGGTGTAAAAAGCACCCTGGCCAATGCCTTTAAAAAAATCAGTACCAAAAAAATATTTATGGTACTATCTGCTGATGAAATACCGCTGAATGTCAATAGCCCTGAAAATACGGCAGTCATTTCCATTGTGAACAATCCCAAAAAGGAGGCTTCCTTATCCCCGGTGATTGCAACCATTATGCATACCATTACCAAACAAATGAGCGAGCGGAATCAAAGACCTTCTTTTGTACTCTTGGAAGAAGCCTCTACCATTCGGCTCTTAAATATGCACCGCATTCCGGCAACGCTGAGAAGTTATGATATTGTAACCTTATATGTGCTACAGGACAAGATACAGAACGATATGATGTATGGTGATAAGGCCAGTAAAGCCATTTTAAGCAACTTATCCTACCAGTTTTTTGGGAAAGCAAACGACCCCGATACCGCAAAGTATTATGAACGCTTTTTTGAGATTGTAAAAAAACATACCCGAAGTATTAATAGAGGTTATAACCTGAATTTTGACACTAGGGTAACTCAAGGAGAAAAAGAAGTTGCTAAAACTAGAGCGGATGCTTTCTATAGCCTAAAACAAGGGGAATTTATTGTGTTTGCAGATGGAAAGGATAGAAGATTGCAATTTAAGCAACCTAAAATTAAACGAGACTTACCTCCATATAAAAAGGTTTCTGAGCATGATTTGGAAGATAATTTTATTCGAATCCATAAAGAGGTGAAATCTATTTTTAGATGAGGGACATACTTTTTAAACAACATCATTTTTTTATTACATGCCATCAAAAAGACTAATGCTATATAACAGTAAACCATATTTTACCAAATTATTAATTTTATAATAAAAAGGCTTAAAATCATACATATACAAATAAGTACAGGTCAAAACCAGAAAAATTTAATATTTTGGTTATCTGAAACCTTATGAGGTTTTATTTAATAATGAAAAATTACAAAACAGATAGCATCAAGTTTTTAGTACTGGAACTAAAGAAAGGTAACGAAAAAGCCTTTAGAGTTCTGTACGACCGCTATCAAAAAAAAGTGTATCATTATATTCTTCAATTTGTTAAGTCAACGGATATTTCAGAAGAATTGGCTCAAGAAGTTTTTATAAAAGTATGGCTTAAAAGAAAAGAATTAAACGAAAATAAAGAGTTTGCTTCTTTTTTGTTTGTTATGACTCGTAATATGATTTATGACCATTTGCGAAAAACCGCATCTCGTAATTCATTTATAAAAACCTATTACGAGTTCAAAGAACTTATTAATAATAGAACATCAGATGATATTCAGTTTAAAGAATATGAAAAGCTTTTGAACCAAATTATTGAAGAACTCCCAGAACAAAAACAAAAGATTTATATTTTATCAAGAAAGGAAGGGAAAAGCAATCAAGAAATAGCAGAAGTATTAGGAATAAGTCCAAAAACAGTGAAAAACAATCTTTGGGAAGTTTTAAAAATTATTCGTTGTCAACTTCAACCTTACATGGAATTTAAAATCCCGTTTATTATTCTTTTTCTCGAAATGATATAAGTCAGAATCCTCTATTCGCTCTCATTTGTATTACATTATAAATTTGTTGAGATTATTCCATTCCGTATAAAAAAATCAATTTAGCTCGGGACTTTTTCCATTTCCATACGTACTACTATAAATACCTAAAAATAAATATGGGCAAACCAGAAGTTGATATCAATGATTTGTTAAGCAAATATGCTCAAAATAAAATTTCGGAGCTGGAACTTGATATGTTGAATCGGTTATTGAAAAATACCATGACCGAAGGTGAAGTTAAGAAAATATTGGATAAGCATTGGAAACTGCTAATGAATGATGAAAACAATTCTGATAGTGTTGTTTTGAAGGAAGGTTTTTTTGAACAAATACTGGATAAAGCCAAGAAACGTGAGTTGATTACTCATAAAAAACAAATCAATTGGAGTTCTTGGTCAAGAATAGCGGCCATCTTTATTGGAGTAATAACAATTAGTGGAGTACTATATTTTATGGCAGGAACAAATACCAACCATGAAACTAATTTAATTGCCCTTCATACGGATATTGGGGAAAGAAAAACTGTTTTACTCCCAGATGGTTCAAAAGTTACTCTATATGCAGTGTCGGAATTAAGTTATCCAGAAATATTCAATGATACCATTAGGGAAATTTATTTAAAGGGCGAAGCCTTTTTTGAAGTAGCAAGAAATGAACAACAACTTTTTGTAATAAGAACTGGAGATTTAGAAACCAGAGTATTGGGTACTTCATTTAATGTAAAAGCATATCAGGATGATGAGCAGGTACAGGTGTCTGTCGCTACCGGAAAAGTAAAAGTTAATAGTAAGGCAACGAACCTTTTAAGCCCTTCTTCAGAGCTAATTCTTCAACCAGATGAGCAAGCCATTTATGGTACAGAAACAGGTAGTTTATCAAAACGAAAGATAGATTCCAAAACACTTATGGCATTGAGGGACGGCATTTTGATTTTTGAAAAGACCGAATTAAAAAAGGTTATAAAAACATTAGAGCGTTGGTACAATACAGATTTAGAGTTGACGAACCCTAATATAGCCAATTGCCTTATAAGTAGTAAACTTGACAATGCAGAACTTGAAGATGTACTCGAAACTTTAAAATATATTCTAAATGTTGAATACGAGCATTTAGAAGGTAATAAAATAATACTTAAAGGAGGCTCTTGTAGTCCCGCAAAAAATCAATAAACAAGCTAACTCTTAAAACCAAAATAATATGACATAGTAAAATAAAAGCCCCCCAACTCCTGTTGTCGCATTTGTTCAGGGGGCAGAAGATTAAACAAAAACAGAAGTTTCATTTAAACCTTTACAAAATTATGAAAAATAAACCATTTCAGGTTTGTTCAAAATTGTGTTTTAAAACATTTATATTATGCATATGGATTTTTACGTTGGGGCTTTCCGCTTCCAATAGCAGTGCTCAAAGTATTAATGAAGTTAATATATCATTAAACTTAAAGGATGCCACTGTAGAAAACATATTGCAATCTATTGAACAAAAAACATCTTTTACATTCGCTTATCAACAAAACCTAATTGCTGGAATTTCAAAAAGAATCACGATTAAGACCAACAAAGAAACAGTCGCCAGTATTTTAAATCGTATTTCCAATAACACTACACTCTCTTTTAAACAGATCAATGGTAATACCATTGCCGTAAATCAAATTAAAAAACGTTCCGTAGGAAGAAATTCCAACACTAAAACAGTGATCCAATCAACTATTCAAGGAGTAATTACCGATGAAACTGGAATGTCACTACCTGGGGCAAACATCATTGAAAAAGGTACGAGCAACGGCGTAACAACAGATTTTGATGGTAAGTATTCCATTACTGTATCGAATTCTAATGCTGTTCTTATATTCTCCTATGTAGGATATCAAAGTCAGGAAATTATTGTGGGTAATCAAGCAACTATTAATGTGCAAATAAAACAGGATGCTGCTCAATTGGACGAAGTAGTGGTTATAGGTTACGGTACCCGACAATTAACAAAAGTATCTGGTTCAATTGCAAAAGCACCAATAGGTGAACTTCAGGACTTTCCTGTTTCAAATTTTGACCAAGCTTTAGCAGGTAAATTAACGGGAGTTCAGGTACTACAAACTACAGGGGAACCAGGAAGGGAATTGACTATTAAAGTAAGAGGTACAGGGACTATTACTGCCGGTGCAGAACCACTTTATGTGGTAGATGGAGTGCCTATTGAAAGTTCTGGACAGGCAACGGAAATCGTGAATTTAGAAGATATAGAATCCATTCAAATCTTAAAAGATGCTTCATCGGCCTCTATTTATGGGTCACGAGGAGGAAATGGGGTTGTCTTAATAAGCACCAAAAAAGGAAAACAAGGTAAGATGCGTGTTAATTTTAGTCATTCTACTGGATTTCAAGAGTTATCTAAAAAAATTGATATGATGGATGCCTATGAATATGCACAACTGTCTAAGGATGGTCATGATGCTGCCTATTTACAGGAGGTACCAACAGGGAGTGCAGATGACCCTAACAGTATTAGACCAGTAGGGTATCATAAAGTACCTGAAGAATTATTGCCTTATATAGCTGGTGTTGAAGGGTTGACAAATACAGATTGGCAAGATGCCATTTATAGGTCGGCAATTATACAGAAATATAATCTTTCAATTAGTGGAGGTACTGAAAAGCTCAACTATTTTGTTTCGGCAAATCATTCAAATCAGGATGGAATTATCATCAATTCTGATTATAACAAAACAGGGCTTCGTGCAAATTTAGGCCTAGAATCCGGAAAATTTAAGATTGGTTTAAACCTAAGCCCTTCTTACACTATCGAAAACAGAGTTAGTGCAAATAACCCTTGGTGGAATGATGGAATAGTACAAGCGGCATTGGCATACTCTCCAACATGGTCAGTTTATAATCCCGATGGGAGCTTTAATTATCAAGGTAACGGCTTTTGGAGAATTGGTACCGATTATCAACACAATGAAATAGTAAACCCCGTAGCTTTGGTTACCGTACCTAAAAACGAGATAGAACACTACAATTTATTGAGTAATCTATTTGTTGAATATGAAGTTCTTGAAGATTTAAAACTAAAATCTTCTTTTGCTGTTAACTATAATCAATACCAAAATGAATTTTATAGACCGGCTGATTTGGAAACACGAGGAAGAAATAATACCGGGCGTCTTTCCAATCCGTCAGCTCGTTTAAGCACAACAAACATTTATAATTGGTTATGGGAAAACACAATTAATTATAAAAAAACTTTTGGAGACCATAACTTGGATCTTTTAGGAGGAATTACGGCACAGAAAAAAAGAAGTAAATTCCAACGTATAGATGCTTCTGTAACTTCCGATACACCAATTGATAATGCTATTCAAATCATTAATGCCGACCAGCTATCAGATTCAGATAGCGGCGTTCAAGAGTGGTCATTATATTCTCTTCTAGCAAGAGCTCAATATGATTACAAAGGCAAGTATTTATTGTCTGCTTCTTTCAGGGCAGATGCTTCTTCAAGATTTGGAGCTAATAATAAATGGGGGTACTTTCCATCGGTTTCTGCAGGTTGGAGAATTTCTCAAGAGGATTTTTTAAATGACTCCGATTGGCTTGATGAACTAAAATTAAGAGCTAGTTATGGACTTACTGGTAATTTTCAAATTGGTAATTATGAGCAAGTATCTGCAATTACTAGAGATACCTATATTACAGGAGTTTCAGGTCAACTACAAACAGGATTAAGACCCTCTCAAATAGCAAACCCGGACATCTCTTGGGAAAAAACAGCCATGTTTAACGCAGGGATAGATATAGAACTCTTTAAAAAACAGTTAGCATTTACATTTGAGTATTACAACGGTAACACAACCGACTTGCTACTCGAAGTACCCGTACCATTAACTACCGGATTTGGTACATCTTTGCAAAATATAGGAGAGGTAAACAACAACGGTTTTGAAGCTTCTGTAAATATCTCACCTGATTTGGGCGAGTTTAAATGGACAAGTAGTTTCAATGTTTCTGTGAATAGAAATGAAGTAAAAGCCTTAGGTCCAGAAAACACCGATATAATCACAACTGCAGGAACCGGACATGCCTTTTTTATAACCCGAGTTGGTGAAGCTATTGGCTCTTATTATTTATTGGTACAAGATGGCATTTTTGCCAATGAAGAACAATTGAACCAATACCCACATTTTGATAATACACGAGTTGGTGATTTTAGGTTTGTTGATGTAGATGGCGATGGTGTTTTAGATGTTAATAAAGATAGAACTATAGTTGGTAATTATGCACCAGACTTTACGTATGGATTTTCAAATGGTTTTAAATATAAAGGAATTGATTTAAATGTTGCCTTCCAAGGGAGTTATGGAGGTGAAATTTTAAACCTTTCAAGAAGGTATATAGCCAACGGAGAAGGTAACTTTAACAATACCCGAGAACTGTTAAATAGATGGCAGTCTGTAGCCAACCCAGGTGATTTGAACACCAATCGTGCCAACAGAAAAGCTAGAGGAAACAATGGTCGAACTTCTACATGGCATGTTGAAGACGGTTCATATTTAAGGTTACAAAATGTATCGTTGGGTTATTCCCTCCCAAAATCAATACTAGAAAAACTCAATATTTCTAAAGCAAGGGTGTATGTGTCAGGAAATAACCTTTACACATGGTCAGACTATACGGGCTATAATCCTGAAGTGAATTTAGCTGGAGGAAGCGACCAATTAACTCCAGGTTTGGATTATGGAGTATATCCATTGGCTAAAACATATTCATTGGGAATTAACGTATCATTCTAAAATCAATAAAAATGAAAAAAACAATTATATATATATTATTTACGGCTATGCTTTTTTCTACTAGCTGTAGTAAAGATTTTGTTGAGCTTTCTCCAGAAAACTTTTTAAATTCTGAAGATTTTTTTGAAACTCAGGATGATTTTAACGCAGCTGTTATAGCGGCTTATGCCAAATTACAAGGACAGGTAGGTCTATATTTTGAATTAGTAGAGTGGCGTTCTGACAATTTAGATTTGGGTGCACCTACCGCTGGTACACAAGACCGATTCAATATTAATAAATTTCAGGAAACTTCTGCTAACGGAATTATTCAAGATGCTTGGGGTAATTTTTACAATGGTATTTTTAGAGCAAATGTTATAACCGATAAAATTAGTGGAGCTGATTTTGATAATACGATAAAAAAGCAATTTGAAGCCGAAGCACGGTTTTTAAGAGCGATGGCATATTTTAATATAGTACGTTTTTGGGGAGATGCTCCAATTATTCTAAATGAAATATCAGCTGAACAATCTTTAACCATAGGCAGAAGCCCTGCAGCAGAAGTTTATCAGGTTATTGAAGATGATTTAAATTTTGCAATATCTAATTTACCTAGCTCATATGGCTCACAAGATTATGGAAGGGCTTCATCTGGAGCGGCAAAGGCATTATTGGGTAAAGTTTATTTAACGCAAAAAAAGTATACTGAAGCAATTTCAGCTTTAAATGAAGTCGTTGGTCAATATAGCTTGTTAAACAATATAGCAGATGTTTTTGATGCAAGTAATGAATCTAATAATGAAACTATTTTTTCTATTCGATTTGATAAGGAAATTGAAGGAGAGGGTCATGGCTTATGGTTTTCAGTTTCAGACGTTTCCACTTCGTCAATTACAGAGAAAATCTCAAATGCTTATTCGGATACCGATACCCGTAAAGATTTAATAGCGTATCAAGCTGCTGGCAACCTATTTGTCCCTGGCAAATTTTTTGATATCGAATCTGCTGCTACCAGAAGATTTGGAAATGACTATATCCTATTAAGGTATTCAGATGTATTGTTGATGCTTGCAGAAGCTTTAAATGAACAAGGATACCAACCCAGTGGTAGTGCGTTTGATTATTTGAATGATGTTAGAGAAAGAGCAAATTTAGGAGTCTTAACTTCCACAGAACTTCCAGACCAAATTAGTTTTAGAAACGCAATATTAAACGAACGCTTTTTAGAATTTCCTTTGGAACGTCACCGGTGGTTTGACCTTATCAGAACAAATACTGCTGCTACCCAAATAAATTCTGGTATTGGTATAGGCATTCAAAGTTTTCAATTGCTATATCCAGTGCCACAAGCTGAAATTGAAAAGATAAATAATACTGATTTGTTCTATCAGAATGAAGGTTATTAAAAATAGAGGTTTGATAAAAAGCATTGTCTTTGTACTATTTTGGATGTATGCGGGATGTACTTCTGATTCTGGAACAGAAGAAACACCTCCCATAGATAATAATGGCAATGGTAATACTTCTGCTGCGACAATTCAGATGGAGTTTGACCAGAGCTATGCTTTCATTTACAGTGACTCAAAAGTTAAAGACCGTAATTTTTATTGGACTACTATTATAGAAAACGATAACAATGCGAAATCAGCTCTTGAAAATAATGACGACCTCAAAACATTTTTGCTCAACGCAAAGCAAAGAGTAAGCAATTTGGTAGGTAACAACAACTTAACAGCTGCTCAATATGCCGATGCATTAAAATTTTCTGATGGAGAAAAAATAACTATATCATTGGCGATTAAAGACATTTTGATGAAGTCTGGAAGTGCTTTTAATGAACTTAATAAAAATCATATTGAACCATCAGGAGTATTTAATCATTTTAAAACCGTAACAGACGCTTCAAGGGTACATCAATTAATCGTGGAAGAAATACTATTGGGTATCAATCAAATAATTGACACTTATTGTGCAGGGTTAGATCCACGCTATCCCAATATTGATGCCGTAAGCTTTGATGTAAATGGTGCACAATATAAATTGCTTCTAAATACTTTGGTTTCAGATTTAAATAATAATAAAGACCAGTATAAACTGTTTTATGAGCCATTTCTAAAGTTCGCTTTAGGAGTACTAGAGTTAAATGATAGAGATGAAGCTGGTAGATATTTTCTTATTCAAAATAGTGAAAACAAAGCTGCATATGACTATTTACAAACCATAAATTGGAATGATTTTGATTACTCAATGATTGTCGTTTTAGGTGATTCTCCTAACTCGTCTGGAGATGAGCCTAATATTAGCATTGGAGGTAAAGTTCGTGCAGATCATGGTGTTGAGCTATACAATCAAGGTAAAGCTCCTTTAATTGCTTTTACTGGGGGACATTTATGGCCCGTGCATACAATATATAGTGAAGCTATTGAAATGAAAAAGTATGTTATGGAAAAGTATAGTATTCCCGAAAACAGAATACTGGTTGATCCACATGCTAGACACACTACAACTAATATGCGAAATATAGGCAGACAAATTTTTAGATACGGTATCCCCATTGATAAAAAAGCCATTGTATCTGCAAGCAAAACACATAGTGAGTATGTTGCCTCAAGTGGTTATTTAACACGTTGTGAAAATGAAATGGGACATATTCCATTAAAATTATATGAACGTCTATCTGATTTTGATTTAGAATTCACCTCTTTGATTGAGGTTTTACATTTAGATTCATCCGATCCTTTGGATCCTTAAAAATTATAAAAATGAAAAAAATAAGCTTAATTTATTATACTATTCTGGCAAGTCTAATACTAGTTTGGTCATGCCAAAATGATGATTTGCCTAAGGCAAATTTTGATCTTGATGCAGTTAGCGTTTTTACTGGAACTGTTGGACATGAAAAAATTGATTTAAACTGGGAAGCTCCTGCAAATAAAACGCCTCAGGAGTATGTTCTAAAAGTAACACCGGGTTATTTGGAAGTAACTTTAGATAATTCTATTACCAATTATGAGGTTAAAGAATTAAATAACGGGGTTAACTATTCGTTTAATTTACAAGCTATTTACGGACCTAAGGAAATATCTGGGACTACACAGGTAAAACTAACTCCAATTGATGAGTTGAATTTTACTGCTTTACCAGGTAATCAATTCGCCGTAGCACAATGGGATATACCAAACAGAACGGACATTTCGGGATATACACTAACATGGGAACCCAATGGGCAAACGGTTGAAATACCATCAGGAACAAATACATATCAAATAACAGGCTTAACCAATGATGTTGAATATAGCTTTGTTTTTGAAATTAATTATTCAGGAGGAAACAGTTCAGGCGAGGTTCAAGCTGCTGCAACCCCTGGAGAAATATCCGCTTTTCTGCTAAATGTTGAATCCCCAATGGCTACTGAACTCGCACAGTTTACCTATAACCCTGCATACTTACCAGGAAGTACTGCAGCTTCTTGGAATTATGATTTTGGTGATGGTAGTTCTAGTACGGAACAAAACCCAACACATATATATTCGGTACCAGGTGTTTATGACGTTATTGTTCAAATTACAGATGAACAAGGGACTATTTTTAGTGATACACAACAAGTATTTGTTTGGGGTGAAAAATGGGCTTATGATATTGGTGCTCAAATTAAACAGCAAATACCTGCAATAGCCACAGATGGTACTATTTATGTTGGTTCTGAAGACAATTCAAATATTTTTGCTTTAAACCCAGACGGTACATTGAAATGGACATATTCTGGTCTTGGAGACAATCAAGGCTCTTCAGCTCCTTCTATTGGTAGTGATGGTACTATTTATGTAGGTTCAAAGGATAGTAATCTACATGCTTTAAATCCAGATGGCACATTAAAATGGAAGTTTTTGATGGCAGGTGACCCTATATGGTCTAGCCCTGCAATCGCCAATGATGGTACTATATATATAGGATCAGATGGAGATAATTTATATGCTATAAATCCAGATGGTACACAAAAATGGGTGTTTAATACTGCTGGATTTAATATAAGATCTACGCCTACAATTGCAAGTGATGGTACTGTTTATATAGCTTCCCAAGATTTGAATTTATATGCTTTAGATGCTGATAATGGCGCAATTATTTGGTCTTTCCCATTGGGAGGTAAAGTCGATGGAAGTTTATCTATTAATAGTGATGGTTCTATACTAGTAGGTCTTGATAAAGGATCTCCAAACGGTGCCTTACTTGCTATTAATCCAGATGGAACAGAAAAATGGAGTAAAAGTACTGGAAGGATTTTTTCAAGCCCAACTATAGCCAACGGAACTATTTATGTTGGAACAAAAGAAGGTAATAATTTATTAGCTATTGATGCATCAAATGGATCAGATATATGGTCTTTTAGTGCTGAAAACATTATTCTTTCATCACCAACAATCGATAAAAATGGTGCAATTTATTTCGGCTCTTTTGATGATAATATTTATGTCCTTAATCCAGATGGCTCCGAAAAATATAAAGTTAACACAGGTGCTAACGTATGGTCCTCAGCGGTTATTGGCGATGATGGAACTATTTATATAGGAGGTTATGATGGAAAACTACATGCTTTTGAATTTTTTGCAGAAAGTTTAGCTGTAGATGTATGGCCTATTTTTGGTAAAAATGTTAAGCATACAGGACGATAAATTAATTAAAAAAAATAGACAAATGAAAACAATTCTTAAAATTTCACTGATAATTAGCGCAATTATTTTCTTAAGCTTTTCATCGAGCAATAATCCTATTGCGAAAAGCTTAAATGCTAATAACAATATTAATGATATAATACATATAGTAAAAAACAAAGAATTATACCCTAACTATGGTCTTGTAGCGGCACATAGAGGTTATTGGAGAAAACATCCCGAAAACTCACTTCCAGCTTACGATGCAGCTGTTGAAATTGGTGCAGATATTGTGGAAATGGACATTCGTCTTACGAGTGACGACTCATTGGTTGTAATGCATGATGCTTGTCTTAATAGAGTAACTACTGGAGAAGGTAAACTTAGAGATCATACATGGAATGAGGTTAAAGACCTTAACTTAAAAACTTTAAATGGATCTGTAACCTCAAACAAAATTCAAACGCTAAGGCAATCTCTTAATCATTTAAAAGGCAAAGCTTTAATGAGTTTAGATATTAAAGAAGCCGGAAGTTTATATGATGATACTTTTAAAAAAGCTATTGAAATTGCCCAAGAATTAGGGATTCTTAACCAATTAATCATAAAAGGAAAAAAAAGAAAAGCAGATTTAGAAACCCTTTTACAACAAGTAAATGCAACTTTAGATGATTTTATCTATACTCCTATTGTCTTTTCAACTACCCCAAATCTAAATGATCATCTTACTGAAATTTGGGATTGGGCAGATAACAATAAAATACACGCTGTAGAATTGGTTTACAAGCAAGATGGGGATGCTATATTATCGCATATTGCAACAGCTCAAAGCAAGGGACTGTGGGTCGGGCAATACTCCTTTTGGCCAGAAGAATGCGGGGGAGTACATGCCGAAAAGATACCATTAACGGATTGTGATCACATTTTAAGGCAATATGATTTTAAGAATAATGGTGATTTTACTAACTTTTTAAATGATGGTCGTGGAGATTGGGACTGGTTAATTTCTAAAGGAGCGGACTATATAATTACAGATAGACCAAATTTAATGATAAATTATTTTCAAGCAATGGGAAAAAGGTCTCTTTAAATTTCATCTAAAAAATAATAATAAAATGTTATTTAAAAACACAATCAAAAATAATTTATCCAATAAGCTCTATTTGAACTTATTGATATTAGCAGTTTTATTCCCTTTTGGAAGACTTTTTCCTCAAAACGTACCTCCTAATAAAATACCAAGCAATGCTGTTATTCGTTACTATCCATTGGATGATACTAATGTAAATGATATAAGAAACAATAAAAATGGCACAAAACATGGAAGCTTTCAAGCGGTATTGGATCGCTGGGGAAAACCATCAGGTGCATTACAAATCAATAACAATAATTCATATGTTGAATTGCCTAACTTCTTTGAAGGAGCAGATATAACCAATGGTTACTCTATTTCTTTTTGGATGAAAGTAGATGATACTACAGGTGCGCCTTCAGGGAGTGATCTTCCATATTTACCGTCAGATCGAAGAGATCAAATTTTCTTTGCTCGGAAAGGATCTATTTCAAGCGGAAATACCCTTTTTGGAATGAGAAGGATAAGAGATCGTTTAGTAGTTAACCGTTATATTCCTAACCAAAGACCGACTAAAGAATTGGAATTTTGGTTTTGGGATCGAGCTAACTTAGTACCCTATGCCGGTACAGGATCTGATTGGCACTTTGTTACATTAGTTTATACAAAAAATGCTATGCAAGTTTATGTTGGCAGCCCTAATGGAGGCTTTGAATGCCGGGCCAACTATTTTGCTCCTCAGAATCTTTCAGAAGCAACACTATGGGGCATAGGGAATCCTGATGGTAGTTCAATTAAATACTTAGACGAATTTACTGTTTATTCGATTCCAATAACTGAACTACAGGCTAAAGACTTATTTGAGACTAGTAGAGCTTTCAATCTGCATAATACGTATAGCATAGTTCCAGTACATAGTGGAAAACCTATGTCTGTGGCAAATTCAGGGATGGGTGAGAATCAAAATATAGAACAAAGGTCAATCCAGATAGACGATGATAATCAGCAATGGTACATCCAACGGTCTGGTGGAAATTTGTTTCATATTCAGTCTCGACTTAGCGGACGTTATTTAGATGTAAGTGGATCAAGCACTAGTGATGGAGCTAGTATAGTGCAAAAAGAATGGAATAATCATTATAGTCAAGAATGGTGGATTCAACATACTGGAACGAATTCCAATGGAGACTATTACAGAATCACTAACCGGAATAGTTACAGAGAGTTAGATGTATATGGAGGTTCAAATGCCGATGGGGCTAATATTATTCAATGGCCTGAAAATCAAGGAAATAATCAAAAGTGGCATATTTCCCCAAAAGATACTCCTTTAATGATTGATGAAGGGGAATACTATATTGTATCCAAGAAATATTTTGATCCTGGACTGGATCAAAAATACGGCCGTAATGAAATTGGAGCTTGGACATATGTGCCTTCTCGGCAAGTATGGAAACTCGATTACCATAAAAACGGAAGATATAAAATTGCTCTTGCTCATAAACAAGATAGCGTACTAGCCATTAGTTATCAGGCATCAACATTGAATCAACCAGTTGTTACTTCTTTTTCATACAAAAGAAATCAATATTGGCGATTTATTAAAATGGGGGAAGACCATTTACCATATTACCGAATAGTAAACTATAAATCTACTCAAAATTTACACTGTTCTTCATCTTGGTTAAGTAGCAATTATCTTGTTGACCAATCTAATTTCAATAATGATGAGAAAGAATACTGGTATCTTATTCCCAAATCATATTTTACACTAAATAATGGTCAGTACCGCATAAGAGCCAAACATTCAGGAGCTCATCTCAAAGCTAATACTGTTCAAGATGATGCAGAAGTAGGTGAATTTAATGTAGAAAATACTAAGTGGGACATCGAACGTCTTACAGATGGTTATTACAGAATTACATTAAACGGAAAACCACTCATGACTGCCGATGACGGCTATACAGCTAATATTGTTTTGGGGGATTATTTTGTTGATGATTATAAATACAAATGGATTTTCAGAAAGTTGGAAACTGTAGGAGGCATAACTTATTATACCATCATTAATGCGAAAAAAAGTGGTTTGATGCAAGTACAAAACGGAAGTACTTCAGAAGGTGCTAATATCAATATTGGATATTACGATGACAAGCCAGAACAAATGTGGTATCTAGAAGTAGTTGATAATAATAAATGTAAAAATGCTGTTACTATTAATTGTGGTCAAACAATATCAGGTACTACTGCAAATTTCACTAGAGACAATATTGATATATGTGGAAGTGCATCAAACCAATATCCAAATACCCCGAGTGTCTGGTATCGCCTTACAAATATTCAACCTAACACTACAGTAACAGTAACTACTTGTAGTAATAATACTAATTTTGACACACAGTTAGGGGTTTATAAAGCTTCAAGTACTTGTGGATTGATGGAATGTGTTACAGGAAATGACGATGCTTCTGGAGAAAGATGTGGTCAGTATCCATTTTATCAATCAAAACTAACTTTTACTACAGATAACAATATGGAGAAGGATTATTTTATTGTTGTTTTTGGATATAGTAGTAGTGGTGAATTTGAGTTGAGAGTAGATTGTCCGATTAGTGGGTCTCCATTATCAGCTAAAGCGGCGAATGTCATGGATGGAGAGTTAATGATGGATATTAACGAGGAAGATAAAGAAATTAACCCAAACATAAGTATCGATAACTTTGCACCCAATCCAGCAGATGCAAAACAAACAAGTATCAATGTTAATGTAAAAGATCATTCACAAATGGGTATGGTATTTTATAACCTTGCTGGTGTGAATATTATGGGAGATATACTTAAACTAAAACCAGGAGAGAATCATCTGAATTTAAATCTGGATAAGTTAAGTCCTGGAATATATATAGTGCAGTTCAACATTGGAGGACACAAAATATCTAGAAAATTGATTATCAAATAAAAGAATAATTACCCAAATAATAATTTTAAAACTATTATTTGGGTATATAAATCAAAAAAGTAAATGAATATTAGTTTTTTATGTAATTCAAAAAATATTTGTGCGTTAATTTTGATAATATCAATATTAAGTTGTAAGGATAAGTACTCTTCTTTTAATGGTAAAAAAATTTCATTATATGAAAGAATTGAAAACCTAAAGGTAGCGAATGGTAATGATATTTTTATAATTGCACACCGAGGCGATTGGCGTAATGCCCCAGAAAACTCCTTACAAGCTATTGAAAATTGCATTAAAATGGGTGTGGACATAGTTGAGATTGATGTGCATAAAACCAAGGACAACCAATTGGTGGTCATCCATGATGAAACTCTAAACCGAACTACTACGGGAAAAGGGAAAATATCTGAGTGGACTCTCGATAGCCTAAAAACAATTTATTTGAGAAATGGAGCAGGTCATCCTACTCATCATAAAATCCCCACCTTAGAAGAGGCTCTGCTTACAGCAAAGGGTAAAATTCTGATAAACCTTGATAAATGTTACGAATATTTTGATCAAGTCTATGCTATTATGAAAAGAACTGAAACTGTTAATCAGGTAATTATAAAAGCATTTGACAAGACCTATCTAGAAGTGAGAAATGATCTAGGTATTAAATTGGATTCCATAATATTTATGCCTGTGATAAATCTTGATAAGCAAAAAAATGCATGGGCAATTATTCAGCGGTATCAAAAGGAAAGCAAACCGACAGCTTTTGAGATTGTTTTTTCAAAGGACACTTCTCAAGTACTCAACCGTATTGAACAAATCAAGAATAACGGTAGTCGTGTATGGGTAAATTCACTATGGGAAAGTCTAAATGCCGGCTATGAAGATGACATTGCCTTAACCCATACCGACAGTATTTATGGTTGGTATGTTGATAAAGGGATAAATATGATTCAAACCGATAGACCTGAATTATTATTAAATTATTTAAAAAGTAAAGATCTCCATAACTAAGAGTCATAATTATTTGAGTTAGTTTGAAAAAGGCACGGTGTAATTGTCGTGTTTTTTTTATATCAAAAAAATCGAATAATATGAAATGAGCTAAAGCAAATAAGATAAGTAGAAACCAACAAAAATGTTGATTGGTATGTTACATCTTACTTTTAAGAACAAATAAATATTAAGAGATGGAAAATATAATTATAATCGTACTGCTATGTATAGAAAAAGTTGGGGCACAGGATATTGATACTATTGAGTTCAGTAAAAAATATTATAATATGAAAAGCAAATTCGAATCATTGCCCAATCGTAAAAATGAAATAATTTTTCTAGGAAATAGCATTACAGAACAATGAAGTTGGTGTGAGCGATTTAACAATAATCGCATTATAAATAGAGGCATTAGCGGAGATAGAACAGATGGTGTTTTGTATCGCTTAAATGAAATTACTTCTTCCAAACCAAAAAAAATATTTCTTCTAATAGACGTAAATGATGTTCGATATAAAAGATCGGTAGATTATATTATAGGTAAGAATCATCAAATAGTTGAAATAATTAAAAAGGAGTCTCCTAAAACAAAGATATATCTGCAAAGTATTTTACCCACATATGCTAGAAAAGAAAGACCCATAGATACTATTAGAGCAATCAACCAAGGACTTGAAAAAATAGCACAACAAGAAAATATTATATATATAGACCTTTTTTCTCATTTTATTGATAGTACAGGATATTTGGATAAAAAATATTCTTTAGATGGACTGCATCTTAACGGAGTTGGGTATCAAAACTGGAAAGATGTCATTAAGCATTTAGTAAGATAAACGGTCTGTAAAATTTTAATTAAGAAGGCAAATGCAAAATTATTATAAAAAATCAGTTCCCCAACCAATACAAGGAACAGAAAAAGAGCAACAAAAACGTTACAAATATCTAAAATGGCAGGTATTCTTGTCGGCTACCATAGGCTATGGACTTTATTATGTATGCCGTTTAAGTTTAAATGTAGTAAAAAAACCAATTGTTGACAGTGGTTTGCTAACTGAATCACAACTGGGTATCATAGGTTCTGCTTTATTCTTTAGTTATGCAGTCGGCAAATTTACCAATGGTTTTTTAGCAGACCACAGCAATATTAAACGTTTTATGTCCACTGGTCTTTTGATTTCTGCATTAGCAAATTTAATTATGGGGTTTACTGGGTCATTTTTGTTCTTTGCTATTTGTTGGGGCGTGAATGGTTGGGTACAGTCCATGGGAGCACCATCAAGTGTAGTCTCGTTATCTCGATGGTATAAAGATAAAGAAAGAGGCAGTTTTTATGGATTTTGGAGTACTAGCCATAATATTGGAGAAGCCTTAACTTATATCTTAACCGCAGTCGTAGCTTCGTATTTTGGGTGGCAATGGGGCTTTCGAACTGCTGCATTGATAGGGATATTAGGAGCCATTCTTATATTTATATTTTTTCATGACAGTCCCGAGAGTAAGGGATTACCTCAAGTAAATCCAGATATAATAACTAAAAAGACCACGACCTGGCAAGAACAGAAACTGGCATTAAAAAACCCTTATATCTGGTTATTGGCCCTCGCCAGTGCCTTTATGTATATATCCAGATATGCAGTAAATAGTTGGGGGCCTTATTATTTTGAGGCAGCAAAAGGATATTCTCTCACTCAGGCTAATTCTTTAATAGCCATCAGTGCTGTATGCGGAATATTCGGTACTGCTTCTTCAGGTTTTATATCTGACAAATTTTTTAATGGACATCGAAATATGCCTGCGTTTATATATGGATTAATGAATATAGGTGGACTTTCCTTGTTTTTGCTAGGACCAAAAGGAGTATGGTGGATTGATGTTTTGAGTATGGTCATTTTCGGATTGGCAATAGGAGCTTTAATCTGCTATTTAGGCGGTTTAATGGCTGTAGATATTGCATCAAAGAAAGCTTCAGGTGCAGCATTGGGTATGGTGGGTATTATGAGTTATGCTGCGGCAGGAATTCAGGACATTGTAAGCGGTTATCTTATAGAAGGAAATAAATCTGTAGTCAATGGTGAGACTGTTTATGATTTTTCCACAATCACCTTTTTTTGGATAGGGGCGGCAGTACTTTCCGTAGTATTCGCATTGTTAACCTGGAAAAAGACATAAAAGCAAAAAATAAATATGCAGTATAAAATGAAAAACATCATTTTCGATTTAGGAGGTGTTATTATGAATCTCGATGTCCGTAAAACTATAAAAGCTTTTCAAAAGTTAGGAATAACCAATATTGTTAATAAAACAGGACATCATTCGACTTAAATTCTTTTTTGATAAAACGGTCAATGTATTTTTCCGTAGCTCCGTAATTCTTTATCGTTCCTAGGGCTAATTTTTTTAATTCATTCTCCCTATGGTATTCTATAAGCCCCTTACAGGTTAAAATAGCCTTATCCTTGCCCAAATACCGCAGCTTTACGGATTGTGCCGTAATCAACCTACCTTCTTCTTTGAGTTGTCTGTAAGACTTTTTAATTTGAGAATTTACATCATCCAGAATTTCATTGATGTATTTTCCATTTTTTGTTCTCGTCTTTACCCTGCTGGCCATTGAACACCAATGTTCTTCAAAGGTAGCCTCTTTGGTGCTTACATCAACAGGAATGCTATCTATCCAGATACGTGCAAAGATAGGAATGGTCTCATCTTTTCTGATTGAAGATTTTTTCAACCAAAAATGGACATTGAATGTGTTTGTAATAGTCATTACTTTCGTTTTAGATTATAAAATCAGTTAAACGAAAGCCAAATCGCCACGAAAGTCAAATACGGGCTGTGAACTGTAAATTTAGGAAATTATTTCCTAAAAAACAGGACACTAAATAGGACACTAAGAGATATGCTCTCAAATGGAAACAAAAAAAACCAGTAAAAATGTATTTTACTGGTTTTCATTTATTTACGTATCAAAAGATTCCTTTTGACACCCTTTTTGTCGGGGTGGCAGGATTCGAACCTGCGACCTCCTGCTCCCAAAGCAGGCGCGATGACCGGGCTACGCTACACCCCGAAAAAATGGACTGCAAATATAAAGGATAATGTACGATATACAAGTGCAAAGTGAGTTTGTTTTAGGTCGTTTTGAAAAATGAATTTATGAAAGTAATGAGGCTTGTTGAAGATGACAACAATTACTTTGACCATGTACCAATAAAAGCACCTATCCATTTTGCAGGTTTTCGAGCGATGTCCACACTATAGTTTTGAACATAATATTTTGGGGTCAAAAGCAGAGGAAGATAGAAAATGCTAATTGTCAAAAACTGCGAAACACCCACAAAAAGAGAGAGCAAGCCAGTTATTCTGTTCTGTGGATAACCTACTGATTCTAAATATGTTTTACCCATTTTAAATGCGGATAAAAGAATCCATTTTACTCGCATTTTATGTGGTGGAACAAGATGATAGACGATTAATTTGGGGTCAAAGGCAATGACATTTCCCGCGTTTCGAATACGTCGCTGAAAGTCTGTTTCCTCACCATAGCCGAGTTGTTTCCCAAGCATTCCGTACTCAGGATCAAATCCATTGTACTTTTCTAATAATGATTTTTGGACTAAAAATATTCCACCACTTGCAAACGCATGTTTTTTTAATGGTTGAATGTCTGTGTAACCAATATCATTACTTGCCCATTGATCCCGGTACCATTTTGGCTTTTCATGTCTATACCAAGGTATATAAAGTCCACCAATACAGGAGTAGACTGACTTTGAAATAAGTTCATGTGCTCGATTAAATAAATTTACATCAATTTTAGCATCGTCATCCAAATACAAAACCCAGGGATTGCTAGCCACTTTATATCCTCGGTTTCTAGCATAACTTAGCCCTTGTTTGGTTTCTGTTGTTTTGATGATCCAAGGGTACTTGGCTGTTAGTTTGCTGAGCATCTTTGGAGTGCTATCATTGGAATTATTGTCAACAACAACGACCTCAACATTATATTCTTTTGGATAATACTGCGCAATTGTCTCTAAACAAATGTCAAGTATATTGCTTCTGTTGTATGTGCAAATGATAATTGATAACATGGTTAGTTGGTTGAAAAAAAGTTAGATACTGATTCATACATTTTCTCTGCAATTTCATCATGAGTAGAGGTTGGTCGACTAGGATTAAAAAGCGACTTAGGTAATGTTTTTATTTGGTGTTGATTACAACGATAAAACCCCATTCCACGAGCAATTTTATGCATAACTGTTCGCTTTGCATAGGGGAGGTTAAGGTCTGAAACGGAGGTTAACATATCAGTAATTCCACCAAAGCGATCGCGTTTTGCTTTATTATTGTTAAATCCACCGTCTATAAACACAACAGGAGTGCCCATTGCTAAACAGGGAAGTGCACAGTGAATCAAAGATGTGAAAACCACTTTTGCCTTTGCGTAACGATCCAATAACTCTTTTGCCGCAATCATTCGTTGAGAAGCGTCTTGAAGGTGTAAGTCATTTGAAAAATGAGTCTCAAACTGCACTTTTCCCCTTAAATCAACAGGAATAAGTTGCTTTACTACTGCTTTTCTGTATCGCGAAGAATAGTTTGTGCGCAACACATCAACAAAGAGAATATCATTCTTTCGGTTGCCTGTAAAAGGCGGTAAGGTTAGTGTTAGACAACCCGAATAATAAGCATCAACATCATACTGACGAAGTAAATTTAAGGTGTGGGTATCTCGGCATCCAATGGGTTCGTATTGTTTTAAGTAAGCAATAGAACTTGGATTGGTCATTCGTTTTTCTTGCTTACTTGAAATGTGAAATGATATAAAATGGGGATGAACAGCAGTAGAGGGAGGCCAATTGGCGGCATCTTCCATAAACCAACCATTACAAAGCAACTTGGTCGGTGTCTTCACCTTGTGGAGTTGTTCGCGATCACAGAATGAAGGGTTTTTAACCAACAATGAGGCAGCGTACGTTTGTATGTCGTCACCGCGATTACGAGAATTTGGGAAAAATACGATACCATTTTGCATGTAAAATCCTATTTGTTGTGTCGGTTAAAGACACAAAACATCAAGGCACTAAAATAAGTAATAATCGACAAGACAAGGCACGTTATTTGGATAGTAATGAAGAAACTTAAATGCTTATAACTTTTAAAAATATTAGTAGGTCACTACTCGACAATGATTTAATTTTGAATTAAAATTTATGTAGATGAGTCAAGAAAACAAACCTTTTCAGACCCTTATTATTGGATCAGGACCAGCGGGATACACCGCAGCGATATATGCTGCTCGAGCTGATTTAAACCCTGTTTTATATACTGGAATGGAACCTGGAGGACAGTTGACTACAACAACAGAGGTTGATAACTTTCCGGGATACCCTAAAGGAGTTGATGGTCCTTCTATGATGGTTGACTTGCAACAACAAGCTGAACGATTTGGAACAAAAGTCAATATCGGAATGGCAACAGCGGTTGAACTGTCGAAAGAAAGAGGTGGTATTCACCGAGTAACCATAGACAACGATAAGGTGCTTGAAGCAAAAACCATAATTATTGCAACTGGGGCATCTGCTAAATATCTTGGTTTGCCTAGCGAGCAACGTTTGCGCGGCGGTGGTGTTTCGGCTTGCGCGGTTTGTGATGGTTTTTTCTACAAAGGGCAAGACGTTGCTATCGTCGGTGGTGGTGACACTGCAGCAGAAGAAGCGACTTATTTAGCAAACATCTGCACAAAAGTGACCATGTTGGTGCGTAAAGATCAAATGCGGGCATCTAAAGCCATGCAACACCGCGTGACATCAAAGGACAATATCGAATTGAGATATAACAGTGAAATTGATGAAGTCTTAGGAGATCAAGTGGTTGAAGGTCTACGTATTTTGAACAATAAAACTGGTGAAAAGGATGAGATTTCTATCACTGGTCTTTTTATTGCTATCGGACATAAACCAAACACAGATATTTTTAAAGGACAACTGGACATGGACGAAGCGGGTTATTTAAGAACAGAAGGCAAATCAACCAGAACAAATCGTCCTGGCGTTTTTGCTTCTGGAGACGTGCAAGACAAAGAATACCGTCAGGCTGTTACTGCAGCAGGAACGGGCTGCATGGCCGCGTTAGATGCTGAACGCTATCTGGCGTCTAATGAAGGTTGATAAAACCATTGATAAACCTAAAACCAAGAGCAGCGAATAGTAGTATTGAAAAAAACCATACGCCAAGGAATAGTAGATGCGTCCCTATACTACCAATAAATTGACTTGTAATTAGCCATCTTCCTAAAATGAAGATATAGGTCATAGGGATAGCTATAATAAGAAGTACTAGCAATACAGCGTTCCATATTGAAATCCCCATATGCATTATATCGATAGGGGGCCAGTAGGGTGCTCCCAATGCAACGTCAAAAACTTCGTGCATGCCGATACTAAACATAAATACAAGGATGATCATTAGAGCAACGCTTGCGGTAATGACACACACAACACCAACGATTTTGAGCGCAAAACGAAACATCAACATGATAAAATCTGCCAACTGATGAAAAAAGATTGAAGTTTTTGACTTCATCTTTCTTTTAGCCTTTTTATAATCGGCATTTTTGATGTTTTCAGTGACGTTTTGAAACTCTTCTCTAATTTTTTTTTCAATGTTTGACAAGTTAACGGCCTCGCCTTTCATCATAAACTTTTCAGTTGTTGTTTTCGCCAAAGGCACAAAAACCCAAAGTGCTATGTAAAGGATCGTAAATCCACCCCATGAAAACAGCGCAAGGAGTAGCCATATCAGCCGGACCCATTTGATCTGAAGACCAAAATAATGGGCGACACCAGAAGCGACTCCACCAAAAAAGCGGTCGTCAGGGTCTCTAAACAGTTTGCGCAATGATTTTTTTTGTTTTGTTTTTTCTGTTTTATCCTCTTCTTCATCAATTTTATAGGCATTTGGCTCGCCCATTACCTCGATGATATCTTCTATGTTTTTGATAGTTATAACCTGTTGAGGATGTGTTGTTTTTTGATGTAAAAGCTCTGCAATACGAGCTTCGACATCAGTCATAATCTCTTGACAAAGCACTTCGTCTGTAAAGTGCTTTTTGATTTCGTCAAAATAGATTTCTAGTTTTGTTTTTGCAGCTTGGTCAAAATAGAAATGCTGAGCAGCCAAATTGACATTTACTGTTTTATTCATGTTTTTTGATTTAAGGTATTTGTGAGTTGATTAACGGCTTGTTGCAAGTCATTCCACCCAGTGGTAAGCTCTGATAGAAATGCTTTTCCTTCATCAGTAATAATGTAATATTTTCTCGGTGGTCCTACTTTTGATTCTTCCCATTCATAGGCCAAAAATTTTGCTGAACGAAGTCGCGCCAGTAGAGGATAGAGAGTTCCTTCTACAACAATCATCTTGGCATCTTTAAGGTGCTCAATAATTTCGGTTGCATATTTTCTTTCGTCTGCTAAAATGGATAGAATACAGAGCTCTAGTATCCCTTTTCGCATCTGTGCTTTTGTGTTTTCTACTTGCATTGCGTGCAAATATAGTGTATTAAAAGGTAATATGCATTACATGGTACTAAAAAAAAATACATTTATCTTTGAGTATGAAAATAAATCCTCGTTCAATTCGATTGTTCACCTTATTTAAACTACCACTCGTTTACCTTAGTGGTGTCCGTGTTGTTAGGATTGAAGAAAATAGTGTAGAGGTTCGTGTTCGCCATCGTTGGATAAACCAAAACCCATTTCGTTCGATGTTTTGGGCAGTGCAAGGAATGGCTGCAGAACTGGCGAGTGGCGTATTGCTTATGCGCAAAGTCAACGATCACGATATGCCTATATCAATGCTGCTCATTGAAACCAAAGCTTCATTTTCGAAAAAGGCAAAAGGGAAGATTACCTTTAACTGCAATGAAGGTGAATCGGCGCATAATCTTGTAGAAAAAGCCATTGTTACCAAACAGGGGCAAAGCCAATGGTTTGTATGTGTGGGAGTTGACGAGAGCGGCGACGAGGTTAGTCGGTTCAATTTTCATTGGTCTGTTCGCTGCAAAGCATAGGGGGTGGCGTGTAGTCGTAGCATATCGTAGTGTCTAATGCACTATACTACACATATTGTTGCCACCAGTATTTTTATTTATTCTAGGCTTGTTGATTCAAATTGCTCACTTAAATCGGGTTTTTACTCCAAATCAGTTTCAGTAATGTTTTATTAATTATAACAACTGAAATGCTTTAATATATGTTTGTTTTTCTTAGCATTGCCTTTTTAAGTTGGATGGAGAACAGATACCCATATAGCTATAGGTTTTTACATTGATAAACTCTCCTTATAAGGAATCCTTTTTGAGATCATTTTTTGCAAAAAATTAACATAATATAAAGACTTTATTATTTGTTTTTTTTGTTATTTTACTAACAGTACTCCCATATTAATTAAGAATGTTAAATTACACCAAGACGTTATTACGGAAAGTTAGTTTTGACCCCTCTCTTTTTAAAAAAGAACTTCAAAAGGCGTCAGATGTTTTATCGCTAGAAGATTACGAAGCTCTTATGACTTGGGTGAAATCTGTATTGATTCCTGAAGTTGACAACCCTAACCTTACCGATTGTGTCTAAAACTCAATTTCAAATTAGAATTCGTCAATAACACTGACTTTCATTCTAATATTATCAATAGGCCATTCTCTCTTATCTGTTGGTACGCTATTGATTTGATCCACAACATCCATCCCTTCTACAACATACCCAAAGACGGTGTAGTTTTTGTCCAAATGATATGCGCCAGGAGATTGTTGAACAACAAAAAACTCATAGGGAGATGCTAAACGGTGTGGGTTTTCAATTTCACTACTAGGCATGGACACAGCGCCTCTGTGGTGACGCAAGCCATTTCGTGTGTCTGGGGGTAAAAGGTATTTGCCTATTTTTCGTCTCTTTTTGGAAGTACTTGTTTGGTCAGAATTCCCTCCTTGAATAATAAAGTCTTTTACTACACGATGAAAAAAAGTACCATCAAAATAGTTTCTCTTTATTAAATAGATAAAATTAGCACGGTGATAGGGTGTGTTTTCACTAAGCGCAATGACAAAACTTCCAAAATCAGTTTCTACACGAACCATTTTTTGTTTGTTTTCTTGCGCATACGCAAATAAAAAGGGAATGGCATTATCATCATTCAAAACGAATTCCTTTTTTTGAGGCTTTACTTCTTGGAGAATAGTCGTATTTTTAGTGACCGCTTTCGGTTTCACTGGGTTTGAGTGACAAGCCGCTAAAAGGATAGTTAAACAAACAAAAAAAGTTTTCCAATGCAATTTCATTCTTTTTTAGAATTGATTCCAAAAATACAAGAATTGCGTTTACCAGGATTATCAGAACAATTAACGATGGCTCCAAAAGGAAGAAAAGAGCTGTTGGACTTTACGAGTGATAACCCAAAAAGAGCAGCTGTAATCTGTTTGTTTTTCTCCAATACTGAGGGCGGCACTTCCTTTTATCTTATTCGTCGATCTACTTATCCTGGTGTACATTCAAACCAAGTTGGATTTCCAGGCGGGAGAATTGATTCTAATGATCGTACTGCATGGCATGCCGCAAAAAGAGAATTAAATGAAGAACTCGGTATTCCGACACATAACGTTCAACAAATCAAAGTAATGACTCCACTATATATTCCTCCGAGTAATTTCTTGGTCGATTGCTTTTTAGGATACGCTGATGATCCTTTTGACGTCGTCATTGATGATAAAGAGGTAAAGGAAGTGATAGAAGTGTCGCTTTCTTCATTCGTAACGGGTGAAATTGTCTATGATGATACCATGGAAAGGCATTCGGATCTGACGCCGACCTACGTATTATCAGATAATATTGTATGGGGTGCCACAGCTATGATATTAGCTGAAATAAAGTCAATATTTCTCAGAATTATGTCTTAGATCATTGTTACATTTGAAAAAAAAAATTCGTGCTTAAAAAAAATCCATTTGGTCATTATGATATCTTGAAAGCTTGGATTATTAGGGTTTTTGGAACACTTTCCCATAGGAGATACCAAGGGTTTAACAAACTTCATATTGAAGGCTCTGAAATTCTGAAAAATTTACCTGAAAAAAATGTTCTTTTTGTTTCGAATCATCAAACCTATTTTGCAGATGTTGTTGCCATGTTTCATGTTTTCAACGCGAGTTTATCAGGTAGGGTAGATACAATCAAAAATTTCTCTTATTTATGGAAGCCCAAACTCAACATCTATTTTGTTGCAGCTAAGGAAACAATGAAAGCAGGTTTGCTACCAAGAATTCTTGCCTATGCAGGTTCGATTTCTATTGAGCGAACGTGGCGAGAAAAGGGTGAAAATGTCAATCGTCAGGTAAAGATGGGGGATATTACTAAAATTGGTGTTGCTTTAGATGATGGTTGGGTTATCACATTTCCGCAAGGAACCACCACACCTTTTAAGCCCATTCGAAAGGGAACTGCTCACATCATCAAAACATACAAACCCATTGTCGTTCCCATTGTTATTGATGGTTTTAGAAGATCATTTGACAAAAAAGGACTATTTATCAAAAAGAGGGGTATTCTGCAATCCATGGAGATTAAAAAACCTTTAGACATCAATTACGAAGAGGATAGCATTGACCAAATCGTTGAGAGCCTTCAGTACGCTATCGAACAACACCCCTCAATGCTCAAAGTGATCCCAAAAGAGGAGCTAGATGCATATGAATCAGAAAATAAAAAACGAGAGTGGAGCTAACTAATTAATTATCCCTGCACAACTGATTCTAGATCCAGCTGCACCTGATGGCTGTGAAACAAAATCATCTGCCCCTTGGTGCACAATCACTGCTTTTCCTAGGATATTTTTTGTTTCATCGTCACAAGTAATACACCATTGATCTGTGTAAAATGAAATGGTTGCTTTTCCTGAATCATCAGCTACAAAGTTTCCAATATCGCCTTTGTGATATCCCTCTGAACTGCCCCATGCACCGTGTGGGGTGAAAGTAGGGTTCCAATGCCCCCCTGTAGAAGTACCATCTTCTGAAGAACAGTCTGCTTTTTCATGCAAGTGAATCGCATGAATTCCTGGTGTTAAACCATTAAAAACAGCTTGCATGACAACGTCACCATCTGATTCGGTAAAAGTGATAGTTCCCACAGCATTAGAGCTGTTTTTTGATTCGGCCTCTACAGTGATAGATTTTTCATTACTACAAGAAAGTAAAGAAAAAGCAATGAGCACAAATAATATGTTTTTCGATAATAGACTAAAATTCATTTTAAATAGTTTTAGGCAATATATTTAAAATATAGATATTTGTGCATGAAAAACAATGTAATCCTCTCTGTCTTACTTATATCAATGCTCTTGCTAAACTCATGTTCAACTCGTTATCTAAGCTCTATATATGCTCCTTTTGATACTACAGTTGACTATGCCAACACATCTAATTGGGCAGTTCACCCTGACAACATTCCCGAGCAACTAAATTTTATTTCATTGGATGAAAGCACGTTAGCTGTTGATGTATTTTTTGTGCACCCAACCATTTTGACCAGTAAAAAGGACGGAACTTGGAATGGCGATATAAACAATCCGGATTACAGAGAAGAAGTGTTAAATACCACGATTAAATATCAATCTTCAGCTTGGTATGGAGTGGGCCGCTTATTTGCTCCTTTTTATAGAGATGCGCATATTCGTTCCTTTCAAAATAAATTTAAACCTATTGGTGGCGATGCTGCTCTTGAATCTGCTTATCAAGACGTTAAAGCTGCTTTTCAGCACTATTTAGAAAACTACAATGATGGTCGTCCGATTCTAATTGCCTCCCATAGTCAGGGGACTCTTCACGCAGGAAGACTTTTAAAAGACTTTTTTGATGAAAAACCACTTCAGAATCAGTTGATTGCTGCCTATTTAGTTGGCATTGGAATTAAAAAAGATCCATTTACATCAATTTCTCTAATGACAAGTCCATCAGAAACAGGTGGCTTCGTTTCTTGGAACACATATAAAAGAAACAAACTTCCTAATGATTATGAAACATGGTATAAAGGGAGAATTGTATCAAACCCTATTACTTGGGACAATCAAAAAAGTTCGATTTATGCCGAACACAAAGGTGTGCTTTATAGCGATTTAAAAGTGTATCCAAATAGCATGAAAATCGAGGTGATTGACGGAATGATATGGTCCAGAACACCAAAAGTTCCTAAACGAATTTTATTTTCCTTGGTGAAGGACTATCATTTTGCCGACATCAATCTTTTTTGGGAGGATATCCGACAGAATTCAAAGTTGCGTATCCAAGAATATCTAAAAAAGAGTTAAGGTTCTTCTGGGGCAAGCTCAATTTCTGCCCCGTCTAAATCTTGAGTGATTGGCATTTGACAGCCCAGTCGTGAATTCGACTTCACATGATAGGCGTCATCAAGCATTGCCTCTTCGTCATCGTTTCTCTCTCCAACATGTTGATCGGTGTGTATGTATACTTGACAAGAAGCACACATGGCCATACCACCACAAACACCCTCAACAGGAAGTTCATAGCTTTTACATACTTCCATGAGATTCATGTTCATATCTGTCGGAGCTGACAAATGATGAACGGCACCGTCTCGATCGGTAATCTTAATTTTAATATCGCCCAAAGCTATCGTTTATGATGGTTTCTATTCAAAGCCCTGAACTCCTTGAACAGTAGTGTATTTAAGTGTGACTTTTTTCTCAGGGTAAATGCGTTTATATGCAGACTGCACAGCAAGAGTTGCTTCGTGAAAGCCACATAAAATCAACTTGAGTTTACCCGGATAAGTGTTCACATCTCCGATTGCATAAATACCAGAACGATTGGTTTGATAATCAAAAGTATCAACAGAAATTGCATTTTTTTCAATCTGGAGTCCCCATTTTCCAATAGGCCCTAGCTTAGGAGACAACCCAAACAGTGGGAACCATAATGCTGTGTCGATTGCCGTTGATTCGTCTTTGGTTTCAATGATAATTGTTTCGAGCTGACCATTCCCATTAAGATGCTTTACTTCAGCAAAGGTGTGAATCTTCATTTTACCTTGTTTTTCCAATTCATATGCTTTTGCTAATGAATCTTTATGAGCGCGAAAACGATCACTACGGTGCACCAAATGAACGAAGCTGTTTTTTTCAGCAAAATAAACAGCCCAATCCAATGCAGAATCACCGCCACCAGAAATCACAAGTTCTTTGCCTTCAAATTGATCAGGATCTTTTACCATGTAGTGTACACCACTGTTCTCAAAGTCGGAAAGGTTTTCGATTTGCGGTTTGCGTGGCTCAAAGCTTCCCAAACCTCCTGCGATCATTACGACTGGAGCCTCGTGTTTTGTGCCTTGACTAGTGGTTACCAAAAAATTCCCATTTGCGAGCTCTTCTATTTCTTCGGCACGTTCCCCCAAGGTAAATCCTGGTTTGAATGGTTCAGCTTGTTCCATTAGCTTATCAACCAACTCGCCTGCTAGCACAGTAGGGTAGCCCGGAATGTCATAAATGGGTTTTTTTGGATAGATTTCTGACAGTTGACCTCCTGGCTGTGGAATGGCATCAATCAAATGACAGCGTAGCTTCATCAAGCCTGCTTCAAAAACAGTAAAAAGCCCGACTGGACCAGCTCCAACAATGATAATATCTGTTTTAATCATAATTTTTAATCAGATTTTCGGTTGCTTTGTTCATCGCGTTTACTTTATGCTCAAAATCACCTTTTAACTGAGAGCGGTAAATGTATAACTTATTAAGAATATCATCGGTTTTCTCGGGTAAAAAATTCTCAAGCCATTGGCGAAACCGTTTGGCAAAGGTCGGTGATTTTCCATTTGTTGAAATGGCAATTTTAAGGTTGCCTTTGGTTACAATGCTTCCCATATAAAAGTCACATAACGGTGGGTTGTCCGCAACATTAACCAAAATAGATTGGCTTCGACAGTCATGAAAGACTTGCTTGTTCACTTCTGACTTATCTGTTGTTGCAATTGCCATATGAGCTCCTGTGAGATACGACATTTTATATTCATCCTCGATGTATACAACAGGCTTTCCTTTTATAAACGATCTTGTTTCTTTACGTATCATCGGACTAATCAACGTGACTTTGCTAGATGGAGAAGACTTAAATAAAAATGTTAATTTCTCTAACGCTACATATCCACCTCCCACAACAACAATTTGCAGTTCTTTCGTTTTTAAAAAGATCGGATATAAAGGGTTGGTGTTCATGCGGTAATTTCAGATTCATTGATTGTTGACAAAAGCTTGGAAACAGTACTCGTAACAGCATGACCCACGATGAGTATGGCAGGGTTTTCTAAATTATTTTTTTTAACGTCTTCTGAAAGCTTACCTAGGTTAGTGACCAGTTGTTTTTCGTTGGGCAACGTACCATTTTGAACAACTGCAACAGGGTAGTCAAAGGGTTTGTATTGCAAAAATTCTTTTTGGATGCTTGCTAGCTTGCTCATTCCCATGAAG
>Ga0209653_1000475_pt1 | contig 35833 bp, 40 predicted proteins | sample SaaInl6LU_22_DNA_FD_184644 | JGI IMG/M metagenome (GOLD analysis project Ga0209653, IMG submission 184644) | Marine microbial communities from expanding oxygen minimum zones in the Saanich Inlet - ESP_116LU_22_DNA (SPAdes) (version 2) | ecosystem: Environmental > Aquatic > Marine > Intertidal...
AGTCTATTCTCCCCTAACCGTTCGGCAAAAATTTGCGCACTGTTTTAGCATCTTGGCTGGCAAGGATTGTGGTCCCGCGCTGATTGCGAAGCTGCTTATTTGTGCGTTTGATCATACCGTGGCGTTTCCCGGCTTGGCCGGCGCGCACTTTCCCTGATGCCGTCAGCTTAAATCGCTTTTTGGCACCGCTTTTGGTCTTCATTTTGGGCATTTCGTCATCCTTTATCTTATGGCCGACAACTGGCAGGCCGTGAGGTGCAAATCCAACCGACATGGCAGCCCTTTTCAGCCAGACGGTTGCGCTTTACAGAATTGTTGCAAAGCAGGGCGTGTTATACGCAATATAGCAGAAATTGCAACAGCCAAGATGGATTCGCCACATGCCGATAAACGCCCTCAACATCGCCCATCGCGGCGGCGCCAATTTATGGCCTGAAAACACCCTAGAGGCCTTTGCCAATGCCATTGAGATGGGGGCCGATGGCATTGAGTTTGATTTGCAATTAACGGCTGATAAAAAACTCGTATTGCATCATGATAATCGGCTCAATGCTGATATCACGCGCCGCGATGGTGCGTATTTGAGCAAGCCAACGCCCTATATTCACCAGCTCACTTTGGCGCAATTGGCGGCCTATGATGTCGGTCGCATTAATCCGCATAGCGCTTTGGCCAAAAGACGCCCGACCCAGCAGCCGATTGACGGCTGTCGGGTGCAAGAATTTTCCGTCCTCTGCGATTTGGTTTTACAAAGGGCCAAGCCGAACTTTCGGCTCTATGCTGAGTTAAAAACCGACATGGATGATAGAGCGCAGGCGGCTGAAGAGCTGGCCGATTGTTTTGTTGCCCATGTTAAAGACCATGCGATTTTGCCCTATATCACGATGGTGTCATTTGACTGGCGCTGTTTATCGCGGGTGCTCAAGCAATTGCCAGATCTGCCGCACGCCTTTACCACGCTTTCATTTTCCGAGACCGACCCAGAACACCCAAGCGCGCAAAATGACCAGCCCGATGGTTATGCCGCTAAGGCGCGGCGTGCGTCAGCGCAAGGCGCACCATGGTGGGGCGATTATGACTGGCGAGAGCAAAATGGTGACAGCCATGGAGCGCGGGTTTTGCAAGCAATTGCCGCGGCTGGCGGGCGCGGATGGTTTGCCGAAGCGCATGACATTACCAGCCAGAATATGGCCATTGCTGCCGATTTGGGGCTGACAGTCAGCGCTTGGACGGTCAATGATGCCAGCATCATGCAGACACTCGCGCAAGCGGGCGTCGAGGCCATCATCACCGATCGCCCCGATATTATGCTGAACCTATAAACAGGTATTTAGCGCGGCGCCAAAACCATGATCATTTGACGGCCTTCAAGTTTCGGCATGGCCTCAACCTTAGCAATCTCATTGGTGTCGTCGCGCACTTTGTGAAGCAATTCCATGCCCAAATTTTGGTGAGCCATTTCGCGGCCCCGAAAACGCATGGTCACTTTAACCTTGTCGCCCTCGCCCAAAAATTTATTCACTGAACGCATTTTGACATCATAATCATGCGTGTCGATATTCGGGCGCATTTTGATTTCTTTGACATCCACAGTTTTCTGACGCTTGCGCGCTTCACTGGCTTTTTTCTGTTCTTGATATTTTAGCTTACCATAGTCAAGAATTTTGCAGACTGGCGGTGAGGTGTTTGGCGACACTTCGACGAGGTCGAGACCGGCCTCCTCAGCCATTGCTAAGGCACTGTCAGTGTCGACAACACCTAGTTTTTCTCCATCGGCGCCAATAACCAAAACTTTTGGGACTGTGATCATGGCATTTATGCGCGGGCCTTCTCGAGAAGGGGGCGCGGCTAGTGGTCTGCGTACTATGGGTTCGCTCCTTGTTTGTTGCACTTGGGCTGTCCATTCTTATTTTGGGCCAACCCAACGCACAGATTTAGGCGAAGATGCGCGGAAGTCAACACTGAATTTAACTTCGGCGCCACGGCGGACGCGGCCAGATAAAAAACCTTAACCATGGCAGCACCTTAGAAGATGGTTGAAGAACCACATCAAAATGGCGCCAAGAGATTCGACGAATTAGCGCCAAAAAACCAGCCGCCCCCAAGGGCCCATACACCCAGACCTCATCAGCCAAAGCGCTCAGCGCCGTTTGCTGCGGGCCAACCAACAAGGTCAGCGAACTGGCGGTTGGATAATGATGGTCAATCGCCGCCCGCGCCTCATCTAAATTCATGCCAAGAGTGATTAGCAAAACCCCGCCCGGTTCGCTGACACGCCGCGGGTTTTTTAAGCTCACCGGCGGCTCGCCGTTTGCTGCTGCGCTATCACTTGCTGATAAACACTTAAAGTGCGCGCGCAAAGCGCTTGTTCGGTGAAATATGTGCTCGCATTAGCGCGGCCATTTTCACCCATTTGCTGACGCACTGCGCCATCTGTATTGACCAATGTCACCAGCGCTTGATGCCATGCTGCAACATCACCGGGCGCCGCCAACCAACCGCTAGCTCCCTCGGTAGGCGAGCCCGTTGTGATGGTTTCGCGAAACCCCCCAGCATCGGAAGCAATAACCGGCAAACTCGCCGCCTGTGCTTCTATCACCCCGCGACCAAATGGTTCAGCGCGCGTCGACGGCGCGACAACCGCATCACTGGCCGCATAAGCAATGGCCATTTCGTGCTCAAGGCCAGCAAACACTACCTGATCTTGCAAGTCGTGACGCGCCACCAAATCGGTCAATCGGGCGAAATATTCCTCGCGCCCCTGAGCGCTGCCGACAAATACTAGTTTTATCGACATGGCTTTTGGCGCCTTCTCAGCCAAGCCAGCAAATGCCTGTATCAAAATATCTTGGCCTTTGATTTCGGTGAGGCGGGCCGGACAGATGACAACAAAGTCATCTGCGCCAACGCCCCATTGCGCGCGCTTGGCAATGACCAGCGCCGCATCGACATTGTCGCGCGCCAGAAGATCGACATCACATCCGCGCGGTACAACTTTAATTTTCTCCGCCGCCAAGCCATGGACCTCGGCGATAAGCCCCCCCGTATAAGATGAATTGGCGATCACTGCGGCACCACGGGTCAAGACGGAATTGTAAAACACCTTGCTGGCGGGCGCCTTATGCACTGTGCCGTGATAGGTCGACATGTAAATGCAGCCAGTTCGCCGTGCCGCAAAATATGACGACCAGGCCGGTGCCCGCGATCGCGCGTGAATAATATCGACACCATAACGCACAATAATCTGCGCCAAACGTCCCCGATTGCGCCACATGATGACTGGATTTTTTGAAGCAACTGGTAAAATCAAAGTGCGCGCGCCAAGAGCGGTTAATTTTTCAACCAATCGGCCGCCCTGACTAGCTACCAAAGCGTTTCCACCAGCGGCGATGATGGCTTCACTGACCTCGACCGTAGTTGCCTCGGCGCCGCCAATATCCAATTCGGGAATGACCTGCAATATCGTCCGGCCGGTTAAATCAATCGGCTTTTGAGGCAATGCCATGGCGGTAAAATCAGCAGCCATTTGAAGATTCTCGCTCTATCAAGATTTCGATTTCTCAGTCATACTGCGATTTGAATAAAACCCCAAATAACTATCTGATGAGTGTGATGACCAATATGACAAATCTGCTTTTCACCCGCCGCTCGGAAACCGCTCATGGGCCTCAAAAGTTAGCCTATGAACAGCTCGAAGGACGCGGCCCAGGAGTGATATTTTGCGGCGGCTTTCGGTCTGATTTAACCGGCACCAAAGCCAGCGCCCTGGCCGCTTGGGCCAAGGCCCGCGGGCAAGCCTATGTGCGGTTTGACTATTTTGGTCATGGCGCCTCAGACGGGGCTTTTACCGATGGCACAATGAGCCATTGGCGCGGCGATATTCCGCATATTCTAGATAGTTTGACCAAGGGTCCGCAAATTCTGGTTGGCTCCAGCTTTGGTGGCTGGCTGTCACTTTTGGCGGCCCTCGACCGCGCCGACCGAATTGCCGGTCTGGTGCTCATTGCGCCAGCCGTTGATATGACTGAGCGGCTGATGTGGGATCGGTTTTCGCCAAAGGCACGCGCCAAACTAGAAAAAGACGGGCTGATCTATGACCCATCTGAATACGACCCTGAAGGCTATCCTATCAGCAAAAACCTCATCGAAGATGGGCGCCAACACCTGCTGCTTGATAAAGCGATTGCGCTGAATATTCCGGTGCGTATTTTGCACGGTCAATGCGATGATGCAGTGCCTTGGACGTTGTCTTTAGAACTGGCCGATGCGCTGGATAGCGAGGATGTGGCGCTGCATTTCATCAAAAATGGCGACCACCGTCTGTCTAGTGACGCGCATTTGAAAACGCTCATCAGCCTAATTGAAGAGCTTTTGTCTCAATAATCCTTGGCTTCGAACAAAGCCTTAAGCCCTTCGCGATAGCTCGGATAAGCCAGCGTCACGCCAAGCTCGTCTTTAATCCGCTGATTGCGAATACGTTTATTATCGCCGTAAAAACTGCGCGCCATGGGCGATAGCTCGGCCGCCTCAAATGGCACTAAAGGCGGCGGCGACTGGCCCAATAGCTCTGCCGCATAGGCGACAACTTCTTGCGGCGGCGCCGGCTCATCATCGCATACACTATAAGCGCGCCCGGCATTGGGGCGCTCAATAGAGGCAGCTAAAATCGTCGCAATATCCTCAACATGAATGCGCGAAAAAACTTGCTCCGGCTTATCAATGCGCCGCGCCGTTTGATTGACCACGCTGGTCAATTGATTGCGCCCAGGGCCATAAATGCCTGCGAGGCGAAAATACATGGTGGACACATTATGGGTTTCAGCAAAGGCCCGCCATTGGGCTTCAGCATTAACCCGTTTTTGTCCGCGTTCGCCAATCTCACCAGCTGGCGTGTCTTCGTCTATCCACGCCCCCTTATGGTCGCCATAGACCCCTGTGGTCGATAAATACCCCAGCCATTGCAGGTCACCGGCAATCGACGCCAGCGCCTCACCGGCACTTGCCAAAACCGGATCACCAGCATCATTGGGCGGGGCCGATATCAGCGCATGGGTAACACCCGTAAGTACATCAGCAGATAAGGGTGCGCCGGCCTCTGGCCAAACAACGGGGCGAATATTTTGAGCTTGCAAGTGCGCAGCTTTTTCTGGCGTGCGGCAACTGGCCGACAAGCGCCAGTTTTTTGCCTGCAGACGCGGGGCCAAAGCGGCGGCACAAAATCCAAATCCGAAAAACATCATATGTGTCATGCCATCACCGCCTGCCATTCTGTTGCGACATCAGCGTCGGTTTCCGCCGCCATCATTCGCGTGCCAATGTCTTTGGCGCGGGGTTTATCGAGCCGCCCCAAAGCCCAAATCGCCATGCCGCGCACCAAGGGGGACACATCGTCTAGCCGTGCTTCCACTGCTTCAACACTGGCCGCATCGGCTACGGCTTTATTGCCCAAGGCAATAACCACATTGCGCACAAATCTGTCGCGCCCCGTGCGCTTAATCGGCAGACCGGCAAAACGCGTACGAAAGCCCGCATCATCCAATTGCGACAAGCCGATGAGGTCGGGTAAATCCAAATCATCGCGCATTGCCAATTTGGCCTCGCTGCCCTGTTTGGCAAATTTATTCCACGGGCACACCGCCAAGCAATCATCGCAACCATAAATATGATTGCCAATACCGGCGCGCAATTCGGCATCAATCACCCCTTTGTGCTCAATCGTCAAATAGGAAATACAGCGCCGCGCGTCGAGCTGATAAGGGGCCGGAAAGGCCTTGGTCGGGCATATATCAAGACAGGCCGAACAGTGTCCGCAATGATCGCTTTCGGGCGTATCTATTGGCAGCTCAAGTGTGGTGAAAATACTGCCAAGAAACAGCCATGAGCCATAGTCGCGCGACACTAAATTCGTGTGTTTGCCCTGCCAGCCGAGACCAGCGGCGCCGGCCAATGGTTTTTCCATCAGCGGTGCCGTATCGACGAATAATTTAACCTCAGCGGCACCGGTTTCGCTGAGCCAACGGGCCAGACGGCGGAGTTTTTTCTTCATCACATCATGATAATCGCGGCGCTGGGCATAGACTGATATCAGGCCGGAATCTTGCGCCGCTAAATCATCCAATGGATTTCGATCGGGCCCATAATTCATCGCCAGCATGATCACACTGCGCGCCTCTGGCCATAGGTTTTCGGGGCTGGCACGACGGATTTCATGTTCCGCCATCCAGCCCATATCGCCGTGATAGCCCTGCGCCAAAAAATCACGCAAGCGGTCGGCCGCCTCTGGAATTGCATCAGGTCGGGTGACCCGACAAAGCTCAAAACCCTCGGCGCGCGCCCGCTCAATGAGTTGCTGTTTTATCTCCAGCACCTCACCAGCCTAAAAATCTAGATCTGTGTAATAAGGCGGTGGCCGCATGCCAGCCACATGATCGGCCAAGAGCGGACGAAAGCTTGGGCGTGATTTCAATTTGGCATACCAATCGCGCACATCTGGCCATTGTTTCCACGGCACATCGCCGGTGAAATCAAGACACGACAAATGCGCCGCTGCCGTCAAATCGGCCATAGACAAATCATTGCCAGCCAGCCAATCGCGCTGGTCGAGAAGATAGGTCAGGTATTCTAAATGCAGGTTGAGATTGTGCAGCCCAACACGCACTGTCGCCATATCCGGCCCGCCGCCGCCATCGCTGTCGCTTTTGAAACGGCGGTCGATTTTTTCATGGGTGATCAGACGGCCAACCTCATGGTGAAACTTATCATCGAACCATGCGGTAACGCGGCGCACTTCGGCGCGCAATAAGCCGCTGGTGGGCATGAGTGTCGTAGCGCCGCCCTTTTCTTCCAGCCACTCGCTGATGGCATAATGGCCTGAAATTGTCCCCGCCTCGCCGACCAGCACGGGCACTTCGCCAGATGGGTTAAGCATTAAAAAGTCCAGACGCCGTTCCCATGGTCGTTCTTCGACATATTCCACGGCAAATTTCTTCTCCCCCAACATGAGGCGAATCTTGCGCGAAAATGGACAAACGGGTTGATGAAAAAGACTAGGCATTTAGGGAATTTACGCTGAGACTCGTGATCGGGCAAGTGGCCAAGGACACTTCTTTGCGGCATTTGCATTTGGCACACAGGAATTTCTTGTCTTGGCCTTCGCGGCACATTAAGTTTCGCTATGACCTTCGCACACATCTTTTTACTGGCCGCCATTCAAGGGCTTACCGAATTTATTCCGGTCAGCTCGTCAGGGCATTTGAATTTGGTGCATGCCATGACCGATTTGCCCGATTTGGGCGTCGGTTTGGATGTTGCCCTGCACGCAGGCACGCTGCTGGCGGTGATGGTTTATTTCCGCCGCGATACCGGCCACTTAATTGGCGGCGGCGTCGATATTTTACGGCGCCGTAAAAGCCCAGCGGCGCAGCAAGCTTGGATGATTATACTGGCCACCGTGCCGGTTTTGCTGGCCGCCGCCGCGCTGATGGCCAGCGGCTGGCTGACCCTATTGCGTAGCGCCCAAGTGATTGCATGGGCCAGTATTATTTTTGCTGTTCCGCTTTATCTCGCAGACCGCTATGGGGCCAGCGATAAATCGCTCGAAACCCTCGCCGCGCGTCCGGCCCTGCTGATTGGTTTGGCACAGGTTTTGGCCCTCATCCCAGGCGCCAGTCGCTCAGGCGTAACCATTATGGCGGCCCGTGGCTTGGGCTTTGACCGCTCGCAAGCAGCGCGCTTTTCAATGCTGCTGTCGATGCCAGTTATTTTTTGCTTTGCCATTATTGGTCTTGCAGATTTGCTGGCCAATGGCGACCCCACAGCCCTCGGCCACGCGGCTTTGGCGGCTGCATTAGCGGCAGTGTTTGCCTTTATCGCCATCGATATTTTCATGCGCATGATGCAACGCATGACTCTGGCGCCATTTGTTATTTACCGCATCGCCCTTGGTATTGGCTTATTACTGCTGATTAGCTAGTGCGAATATCTGGCCGGAAGCGGCGCAAATAGCGCGGCAAAAGCGTTTCAATTGGCGTTGCCTCAACATCCAAACTTGCCAAATCGCCATCTTCTTCGCCGGTTACAATATTATCAGATTGCAATAAAATAACTTGGTCGGGCGTCAGCAAGGGCTTGGGCATGAATTGCGTAACGCTGGCCATCATGCGGGCGACAAAAAACGGCATTGGCAAAAGTAAACGTTTGCGGCCAATCTGTTCCAGCAAAAGCGCCATCAGCTCTTTGAATTGATAAACCGTCGGGCCGCCGAGCTCATAAGTGCCAGCCGGCGCACCGGCCAAACAGGCGGCGACAGCATTGGCCACATCAAACACGCTGACCGGCTGATATTTGGTTACCCCGCCGCCAATCAAAGGCAGGGCAGGCGCTATCAAGGCCATGGCAGCGAAACGGTTAAAGAAATCATCCTCCGGCCCAATAACAAGCGACGGGCGCAGAATATGTGCGCTCGCAATATTCTCCCGCACCGCCTCTTCACCCGCGGCTTTGGTTTGCGCATAGACGGCGGCCGATTGCTGATCAGCGCCAAGAGCTGAGATATGCACAAATTTGGTGATGTTTTTTTGCCCTGCCAGCAGCGCCAGACGGGCCGCCCCGGCGGCTTGCACAGCGGCGAATTTTTGTTTGCCGGTTTCATATAAAATACCGACCGTATTGATCACCGCATCGGCCCCTTCAAGGGCCGCCTCGACACTATCGGCATGGCGTAAATTGGCGGCGACAATTTCGACCTGTCCGACGCGGCCAGCAGTTTTCAGAAACAGCGCTTCATTGGGCCGACGCACAGCGACACGAACCCGATAGCCCGACTTGGCCAATCGGCTCACAATATGACGGCCAAGAAAACCAGAGCCACCAAAGACCACCACCAAACTACCCTGTGCTAATGCTGTCATTTTATCCTCATGCAGGTTATTGCGTGTCTGTTTCAGCGCGGCAAAAGCAGCGCTCGATTGAACCTATGCTAAGTGCCTTACATAGAACAAAGCATCGACCGGGTGAAGCCCTAACTGAATGATTGATTGGCAATTGACAATTGCGGCGCGCTTGCCTAAACCAGCGGAACGTGCCCAGGTGGCGGAATTGGTAGACGCGCTAGCTTCAGGTGCTAGTACTCGCAAGGGTGTGGAAGTTCGAGTCTTCTCCTGGGCACCATTTGCAAATTTCAAGAACCGTGTTTATCGGTCAAAGCTTTCAATCTTCCAAGCATATTTGGTGAAGAAGTAAATCATAAATCGACTTGAGACCCATCATTAAACCCTGACCCCACCTTTATAGTCAGGCGATGGCCCGAACCTGTAGCTTTGTCTCATGGGAGCAGATAAAGCCTTTGCAGGCACAGAGCCTCAACATACACCTTTTCCCAATTCTTGCACCTATTGACATTTATAATGCCAATTTATAGTCTGCGAAGAAAGGGAGTGCTGCAATGACTTTTTGGACGCAACTCAGCCGCCGTAAGAGGGTCTTTTTAATTGCTGCCCTTATATTTATCGGCGTCGCTGGCGTTGGCTTTGCTAACCGCACCACGCTCATCATCAAGACCATCGGCTTTATCCAGAAAATCAACTCTCCTGTGGCGCCGCACCGCGCCATTAGCTGGCAAACCGGCACCCGGGACAAGGCTGAAAAACGCCCGCCCAATATTATCGTCATCCTGACCGATGATATGGGCTTTAACGATGTGAGCCTGTATGGCGGCGGCCTGATCGAGACACCACACATTGACCTATTGGGAGCTCAGGGCGTGCGTTTTGCCAATGGCTATGCCGGTAGCGCGGTTTGTTCTCCCTCGCGCGCCATGTTGCTGACTGGTCGTTACGCGACCCGCTTCGGCTTTGAATTCACCCCTGCCCCCGATGCGTTCACCCCGATTCTGCAGCAGTTAAGCAAAGCCGACACAGCGCCGCGCACCTTCAAATTTCATGAAGTGCATGCTGATGACCCGCATGCCAATCACAATGTGCCATATGCAGCGAAAGGCATGCCGAGCAGCGAAATTACCTTGGCCGAGGAGTTAAAGCGCGCGGGGTACCACAATCTGCACATCGGCAAATGGCATTTGGGCCGCAATTTGGGCATGCACCCGCTGGATCAGGGGTTCGATGAAAGCCTGCTGATGGCAAGCGGTTTGTACCTGCCGATTGACCACCCACAGGTGGTCAATGCGCGCAATGAATTCGCCATTCTCGACAGTGTGCAATGGGAAGTGTTGGATTATTCAGCGAGCTTCAATCGAAGCGATAATTTTCGTCCGAAAGGCTATTTGACCGACTATTATACGGACGAAGCGGTAAAGGCCATTGGCGCCAATAAGAACCGGCCTTTCTTTCTTTATCTAGCGCATTGGGGCATTCATACGCCCTTACAAGCCTCCAGAAAAGATTTTGAAGCCGTCGGTGATAATTTCCCCAATCACCGCACCCGCGTTTATGCCGCCATGATTCGTGCCGTCGATCGTTCGGTCGGCAAGCTTATGCAGGCGCTCAAAGATAATGGGCTGGATGACAATACGCTGGTCATTTTCACCAGCGATAATGGCGGCGCCAATTATATCGGCATGCCCGACATCAATAAGCCTTATCGCGGCTGGAAGTTGAGCTTCTTCGAAGGCGGCACGCATATCCCCTATGTCATGCGCTGGCCGCAAAAGCTAAGCGGCGGCCGAACCTATCCGCATGCTGTGTCGCATCTCGACATCATGCCGACGGCGCTTGACGCGGCTGGGCTGACACCGCAAGCCGAAGTGATGGATGGGGTAAACCTATTGCCCTATCTCACTGGTCGCAAGGCGGGCCTCCCACACCAAACATTAATTTGGCGCGGGGGCCACTACCAAGCAATTATGTCGGGCGGCTGGAAATTACAGCGCAGTATGGACCCGCAAAAGATTCGCCTGTTCAATATGGTCAAAGACCCGCTTGAGCAAAACGAAGTCAGCGCGCAAAACCCTGAAAAAGTCGATGAATTAATGGCCTTGCTGGACACGCACAATGAGCAGCAAGCTGAGCCGATGTGGCCATCGCGCGTCTCCATACCCATTTGGCTCGACAAGACGCCGGCCGACAAACTGAGTTTGGACGATGATTATATTTATTGGCCTAACTAGCAAAGAGAGGAATTCATGAGGGAAAATCCCAATCTAATCGTCGTGGACGGTCGCCGCCAAAGAAGCGCTCGGTCGCGCGAGGCGCTCATTAAGGCCTCGCTAGAACTCATCGACCAAGGCCTATTGGTTCCAACAGCCAAACAAATTGCCGATAAGGCTGGGGTTGGTCTCCGCTCTTTTTTCCGCCATTTCGACGACATGGAAGCGTTGTTTGCTGCGGCCGATTTCTACGCGCGTGACAATTTTATGTCCCTATTCCCGCGTGGGGAAGGCGATGGCGATATCACCCAACGTATCGAAACATTTCTCAATAGCCAGGCGGTAGCCTATGAGCATTTGAACAATATTATCCTATCGACACAGGCACAATTATGGCGTTCGCCCACATTGCGCCAAAGCTATGCGCGCGACCAAAGTAAATTACGCGAGCTCACATTAAGCTGGTTTCCTGAACTTGAGCAGCACCCACCCATGATCATGGAGGGGTTGGATGCCCTGACTTCTTTCGACATGTGGCACCGCTTGCGTCACCACCAAAAATTGGGTGTGCGTGAAAGCAAGGATATTTTAACCGCGCTCATAATTGGGTTTTTCGCGGGCCATGGCATCAAAGTGGGCTCGGCTTGAATACGACAACTGGGAAACTGACTTACTGGAAAATTTAGATAACTAACAATGAGAATACGCAAAACCCCCGACCACTGTTTCGATCATTTGCCCGATTTTGATTTCGCGCCGCATTTTGTGACGCTTGATGACCAAGAAGGCGGCAATTTAGATATGCATTATATCGAATACGGGCCGACCGATGGTCAGCCGGTGGTGATGATTCACGGCAATCCGACTTGGTCATTTATGTGGCGCAAAGTCCTTCGCGCTTTGGGGGATGCCGGCTATCGCGCCATTGCCATTGATCTGATTGGCATGGGGCGCTCGGATAAACCGACCCGCATGCGCGATTACACAATTGCGCGGCACGAAGCATGGGTGCGCGAAGCGCTGTTTGATAAACTCAACCTGCACGACGCGCATTTCGTGCTGCATGATTGGGGCGGCATAATCGGCCTACGTGTAGCCGCCAATCATCAAAACCGGATTGCCAGCATCACCTTTTCCAACACCGGACTGCCAGTGCGCGACCCGCAGCAAAAAATCGACAATATGGCAATGCCGGGTTCAGGACTCTTGCGTAAGTTTCAACTTTATGTGCGCTTAAACCTGTTTTGGCGACACTGGAAAACGCTCGCGGCTATTTGCACAACAAAATTATCAAAACAAGTCGTCGCCGGATATGCCGCGCCATATCCGAATTTTCGTTATCTGACCGGCAATCGACAATTCACCCAAATGTTGCCGACACGTTACGACAATCCCATGCTGGTCGATAATTTTTATGCTCGGCAAAAGCTGGCGTCTTTCGATAAACCATTCCTATGCCTTTATTCCGATAAGGATATTGTTGCCCCCAATGGCCATCAGAGCGTGCGCCCATTTATTCCCACCGCGGCGCAGCGCGAGCCGGTTATTTTGTCCGGTGGTAGCCATTTTCTTGTCGAGGACATGCACCAAGAATACGCCGCCGCGCTATTGGCTTTCTTGGGCGAAATCGGATAGGCGGTCTAGGCCCAGACCTCACGATGGTTTTTGCGTTCCACGCGCCGCATTGAGCGGGTTGTGAGAATGGCCGACAGACCGGTTTGCGCCAATAATGTGTCGACGGCTTTTTGACTTTCTGCGTCAAGCCCGTCATAGGCGTCTTGAATGCGTTGCAGCATAAAAATACGATAGGGCATGACCATGACTTCCAGCTTTTGACCGCGCCAGTCAAAGCTGCACATACCAAGGCCGCGCCCCAGACTTTGGCCGCCGACGACTTCGTTTTCAGCCGGCCTATTGGCCACCAACCACTCATTGCTCATGGCAACCATCGCTTGGATCTCGGGCAAATAGTCGGAGGCTACGCGGCGCAACAATATTTTCAGCGTATCGGGGATGGCATCGGCCGCCAACAGGGTTTCAGCATGGTTGAGAAACTCAACCATATCGGCGCTTGGGTTTCGCATGCGCTCGGTCCAGCGGAAGAGCATTTGCGCTTTTTCCTGCATCATTCTGAGGGGATGGGGATCGCGCCCCAAATGAGCATAAAGTGAGGCGAACAAACCATAGTCACCAATCGTCGGGGCGCCGCCTAAAAGATAGGGGTGGGTAGCAAAATGAGCGTCAAATTCGGCCATCATCTCTTCATAGGCTGCCTCAATATGCGGTGCAGTTTCCGGCGTAACACCGAACATCACCGCCGCTTTGCGCATGCGTCCGGCGGCGTGTAAGGCCATGTCGCGGCGTTCAGCGGGCGGCACTTGCGGTAAGGCAAACAGACCAAATTGCTGCAAGATAAAGTCAAGATTATCAGCGTCAAAATTCCACCGATAGTGCATAGCGGGGCGAAGCATGCCCTCGCCGCCAAACATTTCCATAATCAGTGAAGCAATGAGATGCTTGGGCGTTTGTGGATAAGCCGGCAAACGGGCCATTCCACGGCTTTCGAACCAATCGATAATATCGGTGCCATCTTGCACAATTTCGCCCTCTGGCGTTTGCATGACGGGAATAATCCACCGCCCGATGGCGGGGCGAATGTGCGTATCATAATGCGGGTCAGCGGGCGAGATATCTTCAAAATCAATATGCTGCTTAATGAGATAAGCGCGCGCCTTGCCTGAATAAAGCGATACGCTCCATGTGAAGAGTTTATATTTGTCGACCATGATATCTCCTCAGCCAGATAAACGATTTGCCCAAACGCCGCCATTAAGAAAACGGCAAACGGCCCAAATGCAAAGCGAAATCGTTACGGTTTCATCTCCTCGCAAGACAGCAGATTATTTATTGACACTATAAATGTCAATTTATATTGTAAACGCAACGTGATGCCAGAAAAGGAAACCATCATGCTCTATCACAACCTCAATTGTGTTTTTATAAAAGCCTAGCGAGATGAAGCGCTTTCTGATTATTTCGCTTGGTTTTGTGCTGAGCCTTTGCCTTTTCCTATTTTGGCTGGCGTTTTTTTCGCCGCGACCGCCTTTAACCACTGATGCAGCAGTGCTGGCTGGAGACGGCAGCGCAATCAATTATTGTCGCCTGCCACCCTTGGATGGCAGCGCCAAGCAAGCCGACGAAATTGCCAAAGGCAATACGCCTGGGTGCGGCTATGATCATTTCCCGTCCCCCATATTGCAAGAATGCACCGAGCCATTACCGCCCGAGGCAGATGATATTCGCGGTCTCTGGATGGGCGTGACAGGTAAAGTTGGTCACGTCGAACGAGTCGAACAATGCGGCAGCCGAACAGTCATTACCACTAGCGGAATTATTCACGATTACGGTCCCAATAAAACGGCGGGCCTGAACACAAATGACACGGAAGGCGGCGTCACTTTTTCCATTGGCGACAAAGACTATTGCCCGCGCACATCAGCTTCGATGATTTGGGAAAATAAGGTGCTCAATTTTCATCTATTTGGTTGGGGACCGGCAGCAGTGCGCCGCTATCGCGAGGGCGACCAGCTGATTTGGGAATATGCTGACGGAACCACGACCCGTATGAACCGCATCTGTCAATTGCCGGAAGAGCACAAAAAACCGCGTCCGCGTGGTGCCCGACTCCGCCTGTTTTAACCCGAAGGTTTATGGACGATATGATGACGCAATTTTCGATGGATGAAAACAATAGCGTGCGAAATGCCTGCTGACAGTTCGACTGCGTCTCTGGGCACTATTTTCCCCTCCTATTTTAAAAGCGATAAGCGCTGGCATTCGTGTCCGGTGAGCGATAATAATGGGCACAATTGAAATTAGGGAGCTCCAAATGAGCATGAATTATGACGATGTCGTTCTCGGTCGCCGCAGCATTCGCGGCTATCAGCAAAAGCCGGTGCCGCTGGCGCTGATAAAAGAAGTGTTGGCGCTGGCCATGCGCTCGCCGTCTTCAATGAACACGCAGCCTTGGAATTTCACCGTAGTGACAGGCGCGGTACTGGATAAGATTCGCGCTGGCAACACTGAGCGTAATCTGGCCGGTGTGCCGCATTCGCGCGAGTTTCGGATTGGCAAAGCGTTTGAAGGTCAGCACCGTGAGCGGCAGGTCGGGGTAGCTAAGCAGCTTTTCGCCGCCATGGGCATTGCGCGCGAAGATAGAGACGCGCGCCAAGATTGGGTGCTGCGCGGCTTTCGCCAATTCGATGCGCCGGTTTGCATCATCATCACCTATGATAGCGAGCTGGCCGATAGCGATGATACGGCGTTTGATTGCGGCGCGGTGACCACGGCGCTGGTCAATGCAGCTTGGTCGCGCGGGCTTGGCGCAGTGATTAACAGCCAAGGAATTATGCAATCGCCAGTGGTGCGCGAGCATGCAGGCATTGCCGATGATCAAGTTATTATGAAGGCGGTTGCGCTGGGTTGGCCCGATGAGATGTTTCCGGCCAATGCGGTGGTCTCGGAACGAAAAAGCGTTGACGAGGCGGCGCGTTTTTTAGGCTTTGATGAAGCTTTTGATGAAACCGCCGATGAGGCTTAAATCAACATTGTGTTGACGCTGATGCCCTCAAAATATGCGTTCATACTAGGTCGTCATCGGTGTCAGCCCCCGCGCTAAACTGCAAAAAACTTGACCCTGCACCGTCTCTATGACAGTTAGAGGTCATATATGTCAGATAACGATAGGAATTGCCCATGGCTATTCATTTGCACAAAAACGACCTGCCAGAAAATGTGAAGTTTTCTGGTTCTGTGGCCATTGATACGGAAACGCTGGGCCTTAAACCATCGCGCGACCGCTTGTGTTTGGTGCAAATTTCAGCCGGTGATGGCGAAGTGCATATTGTGCAATTCGAACCTGAAAAATATGACGCGCCAAATTTAAAAGCCATGTTGTCAGATCGCTCATTGGTCAAAATTTTCCATTTTGCGCGTTTTGATTTAGCCGTGATTGCGCAATATTTGGAAGTCCATGCGGCACCGCTCTGGTGCACAAAAATTGCCTCTAAATTGGTCCGCACTTATACCGACCGTCATGGTCTGAAAGATCTATGCCGCGAATTGCTCAATGTTGATTTGTCAAAAGCGCAGCAAAGCTCTGACTGGGGGGCGCATGATTTATCTGACGCCCAGCTCAATTATGCCGCTTCTGATGTTTTGCATTTGCATGCACTGAAAGACCGCCTTGAAGCCATGCTCGACCGCGAAGGCCGCCGGCCAATGGCGGAAGCCTGTTTCGATTTCGTCCTCGTGCGCTCGGCCATGGATTTGGCCGGCTGGGAAGATATTGATATTTTCTCCCATTAGAGGCAGTTTTATGCATGGCCTCTGATCCAACTCATCATTCGCGACGTGTGCGGCGACTACGGCAGGTAATGTTCGTGTCCGCCCTTGCCCTTTTGGCGCTCATTTTGCTGTGGTCGAGTTTCGGCAGCGGCGCATGGTTTGGCGCCCGCGTCACCAGCGGCCCAGCGCAAGCGGAAATGATTGACGCTGTCATGCGAGGCAAAAATCAGCAGGGAAAACCGTATGTTTTGCGCGCCCAAGTGCTGCGCCAACGGCTTGAGACAACGTCGATTTACGACATGCAAGCCCCTGACATAGAGCTCGGCACGCGACGCGCCAAAGATCGCATTCAAGCGCAGGCGCAGAGCGGGGTTTACGACCAGCAAACAGGAAACATTGTACTCAGCGGCGAGGTTGAGCTGCGTCAGACCGGCGATAGAATAATTCGCGCCCCAGAGGTCGACTTTAATATGCAAAGCGGCGATTTTATCGTTCAAGGGCCACTGCAAATGCGAAGCCCAGCGCGTCTGATTTCAGCCGATTTACTAACCAGCACGGCCAACAACAAAACCCATGAATTTACCAATGGCGTCATCACCTTATTTGCCAAGGGGCAAAAATAATGCGTGGTTTGGCCATTTTGCTGTTTAGTCTGTTTTTCGCCACGCCAGCCACGGCCCAGTCGCCAACCCGTTTTGCTACCAGTCCTGACGCGCCGATTGTGGTTTCTGGGCAAACAATCATTTTGCAAGAATTGAAAAACCGCGCCCTTTTGAACGGCAATGCCAAATTGCTGCAAGGCGATTTGAGCATGACGGCGACCACGATGACGATTATTTTTAACCCCAAACAAGGCGACCAAGCGCAAGATGTTTTTGCCAGCAATGGGGTAAGCGTGGTTGACGTCAAAGGCCAGATCAGCCACGCCGATGAGGCACATTACAATGTGGCCGCTGAAACACTGGAATTAACCGGCAATGTCCGCGTTGAAAATCACAATCCGGATGCTCAGCTTGGCACGGCGCAGGGGCAACGCCTGATGATTAATATGCGCGACGGCACCAGCCAGATTTACAGCAATGCCGGGTCCGGACGCGCACGTATTCAGTTGAAGCCCTAAACTTTGCCCGCCAAGCGCTTTGCAGTCGAACCGCTTTAGGCTAGTCTGACAACGGTAAATGTATCGGAAAATAAATGACCGCCAGTAAAGCACCGAAGAAAAAGCCTGCTAGCAAAACTGATAGCGCCCATGATGCGCTCAATAAGGGCGGCTTGGGGGCCTATCAATTGACCAAGAGTTTTGGCAATCGCGTGGTTGTCAAAAACGTCTCATTGCAATTTGACCGACGTGAAGCGATTGGCCTTTTGGGCCCCAATGGCGCCGGAAAAACCACCACTTTTTACATGATTACCGGTCTCATTCGCCCAGACAGTGGCCAGGTGATGATTGACGGCCATGACGTCTCATTACTGCCCATGTATCGTCGGGCTCGAATGGGCATTGGCTATTTGCCGCAAGAAGCATCGATTTTCCGCACGCTCAGCGTCGAGAAAAACATTCTATCTATTCTGGAAGCAATTGAGCCTGACCGTGACGTGCGCATGATGCGGCTAGAAGAATTGCTTGATGATTTTTCTATTGGCCATGTCCGCCATGCGCCTGGCCAAGCCCTGTCTGGCGGCGAAAGACGGCGCGCTGAAATTGCTCGCGCGCTGGCCAGTAACCCAAGTTTCATTCTGCTTGATGAACCATTTGCTGGCATTGACCCAATAGCCATTAATGATATTCGCGATTTGGTTGCCAAGCTCAAACAACGCGGCCTTGGCGTATTAATCACCGATCATAATGTGCGCGAAACCCTTGGTATTATTGACCGCGCGGTGATTATTCATGACGGGCAAGTATTGATGGAAGGCACGGCGGAAGAAATCGTCGCCCATCCAGAAGTGCGGGCCAGCTATCTCGGCACCGACTTCTCGCTATAAACGCCTCGGGCAGCGCTAGACTCTAATTCAAATTTGAGGCACAATTTTACTGTGCATAGTCACCTACAGGCGTGAGCCTGATGTCTCCGCCTGCTGTGGCGCTAACCGCAAGCAGATGGTGTGCTGCAAACCAAAGCAGCAAGCCAAAGAAAAGGAGAGAACATGAATATTCATATTACCGGAAGACATATGGAAACTGGCGAAGCCCTGCGCACCCATGTGGAAGAGCGTTTTAGCGAAGCAATCAGCAAATATTTTGATCGGCCGGCAGATGTAAATGTCACCTTCTCCAAACAAGGACATAATTTTGAGTCCGCTTGTTCCATGCATTTAGACAGCGGCTTTTACCTGCACGCCTCAGGCAGCGACGCCGATGTGTATTTGAGCTTTGACCAATCAATTACCAAAATTGAGAAACAATTACGCCGCTATAAGCGACGCCTAAAAAGCCACGATGGCCAACGGCGCCTCAACGATGTGGTGCCGAGTGCACCAGAAAAAATATTGGCGCCGGAAGCCGATACAGAGGAATTGCCTGAAGATTATGCGCCAGTGATTGTTGCCGAAAACAGCAAGCGGGTGCCGCATTTGTCAGTTAGCGAGGCGGTGATGCAGCTCGAACTGGGCGATGATAGTTTCGTGCTTTTCCGCACCCTATCGCAAAACCGGCTCAATCTGGTGTATACGCGCAGCGATAATAATATCGGCTGGCTCGAACTTGAACCAAATGAAGACGATAGCAAAACCGCTGTCGCCTAAAAAAACGGTGGCAGAATTTCTGCCACCGTCTTATTAACTCATTGAGGCATAAACGCTTTAGACGTTCAGCCCATCAAAATCGCTGGCGTCATGGCGTTCGGCCAGTTGTGATTTTTCCTCACCCCATGGGCGATTGACAATACGCCCACGCTTAACCGCTGGGCGTTGCGCAATTTGGTCTGTCCAGCGAATAAGATTGGTATATTCATGGACCTGTAAAAACTCGCCGGCTTCATAGAGCAAACCTTTGGCCATTGCCCCATACCATGGCCAAATAGCGATATCGGCAATCGTATATTCATCGCCAGCCATATATTCATGATTAGCCAAATGCTGATCCAACACATCCAACTGCCGTTTCACCTCCATGGCAAAACGGTCGATGCAATATTCCATCGGCTCGGGCGCATAAGCATAAAAATGGCCAAACCCGCCGCCGAGATAGGGCGCACTGCCCATTTGCCAGAACAGCCACGACAAACATTCGCTACGCGGCGTGCCACTGGCAGGCAAAAAAGCTCCAAATTTTTCCGCCAAATGCATCAGCATGGCGCCTGATTCAAATAACCGTTGCGGCTGCTCGCCACTGCGATCCATCAGCGCTGGAATTTTCGAGTTCGGATTAATCTCAACAAAGCCGCTGCCGAATTGATCGCCCTCGCCAATATTAATCAGCCATGCATCATATTCAGCCCCTTTGTGACCCAGCTCGAGCAATTCCTCAAGCATCACCGTCACCTTCACGCCATTGGGCGTGCCCAATGAGTAAAGCTGGAATGGATGTTTGCCAACCGGCAATTGCTTATCTTCAATCGCCCCGGCTATTGGCCGGTTGATATTGGCGAAACGTCCGCCATTGCCTTTGTTCCATGTCCATATTTTAGCTGGCTTATATGCTTTTTCACTCATGACTTTCTCCATTTATAGACTAAGACCTTAAGTCGCTGAGGCCTCTTATGGCAAGCCAATATCATCAATTGTTGGTTTGACCGACAGCCAAGCTTACCCCTATCATGCGGCCATGACAGTCGATACGCGTAGCAAAATCAATGATGGGTTGCAGATTTTCTGCCAGCGCCATTTTAACGATTACCCACAAAATGTGAGCCGCCTGACGGCTGGCGCAAATATGGAAATTTGGGCTTTCGAATGCGCCGGACAGCCGCTAATTTTGCGCCGCCATCCCGGTGGTGTGCCACCGACAGAAAACAGCGGCGGCCTGTCATTGAACCATGAAGCCAGCGTCGTGACCTTAGCTTATGAAAATGGCGTCATCGCACCGCAAGTGATTGGTCGACTGACCGCTGAAGACGATCTTGGCGTTGGTTTTGTGATGGCGCGAGTCGAGGGTGAAGCCTTGCCCTATAAACTGTTCAAAGATCCAGATTATGCCGCGGCGCTTGAAAAATTTACCAACCAATGCGCTGAACAATTGGCCAAAATTCACGCCATCGCGCCCGAACGCGTCACTGTCGATTTGCCAACCTTAAGCATTGAGCAAAATCTGACCAATTTGAAAGCGGCGCTGGACATGTTTGGCGTGCAAATTCCGGTCTATTCTTACGCCCTAAATTGGCTTGAAAAAAACATGCCCGAGGAAGTGCCAGCTTGCTTGTTGCATGGCGATTTTCGCATGGGTAATTTATTGGTCGACGCCAATGGCATGTCAGCTGTGCTTGATTGGGAATTGGCACATATTGGCGACCCAGCCGAAGATTTGGCTTGGCTGTGCATGCCGTCTTGGCGGTTTGGCAATTATGACCGACCGGTTGGCGGGGTCGGCCAAATTGATGATCTATTGGCCGCCTATCAGCGCGCCAGCGGGCAGAGCATCGACCGCCAGCGGTTTAATTTTTGGCTGGTCTATGCGACTTTGCGCTGGGGCATGATGACACTCAAAATGACCGATATTTGGCGCAAAGGCCTTGATCGCTCCATGGAGCGCGCCTTGATTGGTACACGCGCTTCAGAGGTTGAGCTTGATTTGCTATTAATGTTGGAAGATGACGCAGGCCTCAGCGGACCCTTGGCTGTTCCGTTTGATTTGCCGCAAACTACCGTACAATCGGCCGAGCCACAAATCAGCGAATTATTGACCGCCATAACCGACTGGATGAAAGATGATTTGATTGCCCGCGAGACCGGCAGTCATTTATTTAACGCCCGCGTCGGCGCCAATAGTTTGTCCATTATTCAGCGCATGACGGATTATGGCCCGCATTTTGAGGCGGCAGCCAAGCAACGTTTGGCCGCCCTTGGGGTCAGCCATGGCGAGCTATGTGCTGCGCTTTATAACGGCCAAATGAATTTGGCAACCGACGGGCTATGGACGCATTTGCGTCTCTCGGCATTGGAGCGCCTAACCATGCATCAGCCGCGTTATGCCGGGCTCAGTGTGGCACGGGAAAAATGGCAAGTCAGCCAATAGCAACCGCTGTTTCATCATAGCGATAAAGCCAATCCAGACGCCGGCGCACCAAATGGGGTGCCAATTTTCCACCCAGCCACATTGGCCCATAATTGGCCAATTGCGAAACCACCGTTGACCGGTGAAATGTTTTCATATTACGCCGCGAGGCATTCTGGGCTGCCATTGTGCGCGGCAAACGACGGTTTTGAAAAGCGCGCAAAGCGTCAGCAATGTCTTGCTGGGCATGGGGCGAATGGGACGCTTGAGCCGCCAAACAATCAGCCAGCGCCCAACCATCTTCCACCGCCATGGCGGCGCCCTGCGCCATAAATGGCAACATCGGGTGTGCCGCATCACCGAGCAAGACGACGCGCCCATCACACCAAGTTCTGAGCGTTTGGCGGTCATATAAAGCCCAGCAATGCAGAGCTTCGGCTTTGTCGATAAGACCGGTAATTATCGGATGCCAATCGGCAAAATCCGCCGCCGCTTGGTGGCGCGCGCCTGTGGTGTGCCAATCTTCTTGCACAAAGTCTTGACCTTCGACGACGCCAATAAAATTCACCAAGCCAGCGGCCAAATGATAGGTGACGGCATGGCGACCTGGCCCCATCCACACGCAGGCATTGGGCGGCGGCGGATGATTAAGCGCCGTCAAGGGCACGACTGCGCGCCACGCCATATTGCCAGTAAAACGCGGCTGCTCGGGGCCAAGAATTTGCTGCCGCACGCGAGAGCGCAGGCCATCAGCACCAATTAAGATGTCGCCTAAAAATTGGCGCCCGTCGGTCATATGCGCCACCACTGCGTCAGCGGTTTGCTGATAATGGCTGAAGGTGGCATTCAACACCAATGCGTCTTTGGCGCGGGCCTGCAGGGCGGCGCTTAAAACCGCCACATAATCGGCCCGATGAATATGGTAATAAGCAGCGCCCCAATGGTTTAGGGTTTTGGCATTTAAGGCGATGGAAAACACCTGCTGCCCGCTTTGGCCCATGCGCGTTTCTAGTTCCTGTGGACGAAAAGCGCGTGCCGCAATCTCTTGCTCAAGCCCGAGAGCGGCCAATATTTTGCTGGCATTGGGCGGAATTTGAATACCCGCCCCAACTTCTTCAAGGGCTTGCGCCTGTTCCAAAACCTGCACTTCAAAGCCTCGCTGCAGACAGGCAAGCGCCGTCGTCAGCCCACCTATGCCAGCACCTATAATCAGAATTTTTTTTGGCTTAACAGTCACCCGACTCGACCCGCTGATAATTTTCAATCTGAAGAGTGCTCAAATTGGCACAGGGCGCCGCAACACACAATGCGCCGTCACGCTTATTATGACTATGGATTATAATTTTGGGAAAATGGTGGAGCCAGGCGGAATCGAACCGCCGACCTCTTGCATGCCATGCAAGCGCTCTCCCAACTGAGCTATGGCCCCTTCGCTTCACGAATATCGAGTAGCGAGCGGAAGCTAATCCAACGCGCCGCGCTAATCAACAAAAATTTGTCGCAAAAACGTTATTTCATTGCCGCTGATAAAATATCGACCGCAAAACTAAATATCGTCGTCGTCGTCATCAAGGAATACCGCGTCGTCATCGTCATCGTCGACGTCTTCGTCATCATCGAGCAAGGTATCATCGTCGGGCGTGTCGTCGAAAGCTGGCAGATCCTCGTCATCGTCATCATCGACTTCATCATCGACCATGGCATCGAGGCTCAACGCGTCATCGTCGTTATCCAACTCATCTTCATTGTCTTCGACTTCTGGCTCAACCTTTGGTTCAATTTTGCGCGTCGCAACGGCGGCAATCACCGCTGTCGGGTCAAAACTGTGGCTGCACTTAGGACAGACAGCCGGATTCTTATTAAGGTCGTAAAATTTGGCCTCACAGGCCTCACAACTACGTTTTGTTCCAAGTTTTGGGTCAACCATATTACATTCCCTGAAAGAGCCTAATATTTTAACACTCGTTTGATTGCCATGAAGCGCGGCGAGTGTCAAAAACAAATATTGATTTTTGCAAAATATCCGCACACGGCCCACTTGACGCGCTCGGCTAAATTGGTGAAAACCATGGCATGACGTCACAAACCGAACCCTCGTCCGGGTCTTTGGAACCGGCTAGAAAACCTGCAATTGCCCATATTTGTAAATCCCCGCTTGCCGGTAGCGTCATCATGGCTGGTGACAAGTCGATTTCGCATCGCGCCCTTATTCTCTCGGCAATGGCGACTGGCAGTAGCCGCATCAGCGGCCTGTTAGAAGGCACAGATGTTTTGGCAACAGCCAGCGTGATGCAGCAAATGGGCGCGCAAATACAGCGCCTCGGCGACGGCATTTGGCAAGTGACTGGGGTTGGCCCGGCTGGCTTGCGCAGCCCCGAGGCCGCTCTCGACTTTGGCAATTCAGGCACCGGCGCGCGTTTGGTGATGGGGGTTGTGGCCGGCGCCGGTATTAGCGCCGAATTTACGGGTGACGCCTCTTTATCGGCCCGACCGATGGCCCGCGTGACCAATCCTCTGGCTTTGATGGGGGCGCAAATCACCGCCAATGAAAAAACCACATTGCCGCTCCGACTGGCGGGCCCGCCAATGGCCATGCCCATCGACTATGTTTCGCCGGTTGCCTCGGCGCAAGTCAAATCAGCCATTTTACTGGCCGGTGTAAACGCGCCTGGTCAGACCATTGTGCGCGAAACACCGATTACCCGAGACCATAGCGAAAATATGCTGCGCCTGTTTGGCGCCACGGTTGACAGCCAGATGCAAGGAGATCAGCACATTGTCACCCTGACTGGCGAAGCGCAATTGCGGGCCACAAATATTGACGTGCCGGGTGACCCCTCATCAGCGGCCTTCCCAATGGTGGCGGCACTATGTGTGCCGGGCTCAGACGTTGTGTTGAAAAACATCATGCTCAACCCTCAACGCGACGGCCTGATCAGGGTGTTGCGCGATATGGGGGGAGATATTGAAATTTGCGATGAACGCCGGCAGGCTGGCGAACGTGTCGCCGATTTACGCGTGCGCTATAGCCAGCTCAAGGCGGTTGAGGTTGCCGCGGATATTGCGCCCTCAATGATTGACGAATACCCAGCTCTGGCCATGGCCGCGGCCTGCGCCGAGGGCACAACATATATGGCTGGCCTGCACGAATTGCGGGTCAAAGAAAGCGACCGTTTATCCGCCATTGCTGATGGCTTGCGGGCCAATGGTGTCACCGTCGAAGAAGGTGAGGACAGTTTATCGGTCAGCGGATGCGGGCAGGCACGCGTCGCCGGCGGTGGCACAGTTGAAAGCCGCCACGACCACCGCATCGCCATGTCATTTCTGGTGCTCGGACTGACCAGTGCCGCGCCGATTGGCGTTGACGATACGTCAATGATTGAAACCAGTTTCCCGACATTTTTCAGCTTAATGGAAGAATTAGGGGTCAGTTTTGAGCGATAATATTGTGATTATTGCCGTCGACGGCCCAGCCGCTTCTGGCAAAGGCACGCTGGCGCGGCGGTTGGCGACGCATTTTGACTATGCCTATCTTGATACAGGAGCGCTTTATCGCGCCGTTGGTGTACATGTGTTGAGCACAGGCGGCGACCCGGCCGATGATGCGGCAGCCCTATCAGCGGCTCAACAACTCGATATGACAAGCCTCAATAATGCGCAAACACGTGCCGCCCTGCGCACCGCAGAAGCCGGTATTGCCGCCTCTTTAGTTGCCGCAAAGCCGCAAGTGCGAGCCTGTATTTTGCAAGCGCAACGCGATTTTGCCCACAACCCGCCAGAAGGCAAAGCCGGTGCCATATTAGATGGTCGCGATATTGGCACCATTGTATGCCCTGAAGCAGCGCATAAATTATTTGTTACCGCCAGCCCGCAAGTGCGCGCTGAGCGCCGGTTTCTGGAATTGCGTCAAGATGATGATCAATTAGAATTGGCGACAGTTTTGCAAGACATTCAAGACCGCGACGCGCGCGACAGCCAGCGCACTATTGCGCCAATGAAACAAGCAGCAGATGCGCACTTGCTAGATACCTCAGATTTGTCTATAGAAGAGGCGCTTCAAGCGGCTCTGGCCTTTATCGCGAGATAAGCCCCGAAATCTAACCCGCCAATAGCACAATTCAACCCTGCCCTTTCGCCCGAGTGGCGCTGTTTCGCGTGTTTGAGGTAATCCCCCCAATACGCCAGATATGATGGGAAGTCCGCTGGTTTAAGCAGTTGGCATTTTTAGGAGACACACTTGTGTCTAAAACAACCAATATGTCGGATATGAATCCAACAACAGAAGATTTTGCAGCCCTTTTAGAAGAGAGCTTTTCCGATAACTCGCCGATTGAAGGTAGTGTTATCAAAGGCCGCGTCACCGCCATTGAAAATGATTTGGTGATTGTCGACGTTGGCTTGAAAACTGAAGGCCGCGTGCCTTTGCGTGAGTTCTCAATGGCTGGCACTGCCGCTGAACTGAAAACCGGCGATGAAGTTGAAGTTTTCCTCGAGCGCATTGAAAATGCCAATGGCGACGCAGTATTGTCGCGTGACAAAGCCCGTCGCGAGGAAAGCTGGGTCAATCTTGAGAAATCATTTGAAGCTGAAGAGCGCGTTGAAGGCGTCATCTTTGGTCGCGTCAAAGGTGGCTTCACTGTCGATTTGAACGGCGCCACAGCGTTTTTGCCTGGTAGCCAAGTAGATATTCGTCCGGTGCGTGACGTCACGCCTTTGATGAACACACCGCAGCCATTCCAAATTTTGAAAATGGATCGTCGCCGTGGCAATATTGTTGTCTCACGTCGTGCCATTATGGAAGAAAGCCGCGCTGAAGCCCGTAGTGAAATCGTCCAAAATCTGGTCGAGGGTCAAACCGTTGAAGGCGTCGTCAAAAACATCACCGATTATGGTGCGTTTGTTGATTTAGGCGGTGTCGACGGCCTGTTGCACGTGACCGATATTGCATGGCGTCGCGTCAACCACCCGTCAGAAGTTCTGACTGTTGGTGAGACAGTGAAAGTTCAAGTTGTGAAAATCAACTCTGAAACCCAACGTATCAGCCTTGGCATGAAACAGCTGGAAAGCGATCCATGGGATGATGTGACCGCACGCTTCCCGCTGGAAAGCAAAGTCAAAGGCCAAGTTACCAATATCACTGACTATGGTGCATTTGTTGAACTGGGCTCAGGCATTGAAGGCCTTGTCCACGTCTCAGAAATGAGCTGGGTGAAGAAAAACGTCCATCCGGGAAAAATTGTTTCAACCTCGCAAGAAGTTGAAGTGATGATTTTGGAAGTCGACGCTGAAAAACGCCGCATCTCACTGGGTCTGAAGCAATGCATGGAAAATCCATGGGAAGATTTCTCAGCCAAATATCCATCTGGCACGAAAGTTTCCGGCGAAGTGAAAAACATCACCGAATTCGGTCTATTTGTTGGCTTGGAAGATGAAATTGACGGCATGGTGCATATTTCTGACCTCGATTGGAACGCATCAGGTGACGAGGCTTTGGCCAAATTCACCAAAGGCCAAACCGTTGAAGCGGTTGTGCTTGATGTCGATCAGGAAAAAGAACGCGTCAGCTTGGGCATTAAACAGCTTGATGGCGACCCATTTGAGAGCCTCGGCAATCTGCGCCGTGGCGATTCGGTGACCTGCGAAGTGACAGCCGTCAATGATGGTGGTCTGGAAGTCTCTGTTGGTGATGGCGATGTTTCTGCCTTTATCCGTCGTTCTGACCTGTCGCGTGATCGTGAAGATCAGCGTCCAGAGCGTTTCAGTGTCGGCGATAAACTCGACGCCATGGTGACCAATCTTGACAAGCGCGACCGTCGTGTCGGCCTGTCGATTAAGGCACTAGAAATTGCTGAAGAAAAAGAAGCCGTCGCACAATATGGCTCATCTGACAGTGGCGCCTCATTGGGTGACATTCTCGGTGCAGCCTTGAATCGTGAAGACGACTAAATCTTCCAAACGATAATATGAAAATGGCCCGACATTGCTCGGGCCATTTTTTTATTCTTCTGCTTGACGCCGATAGGTTGGTTTGGCAATTTGTATGAGCATTTTTTTGAAAAGGTCTGTCATGATAAAGTCTGAACTTGTTTCCCGCGTTGCAGAACTTTACCCCCATCTCTATCAGCGCGATGTGGAAGCGATTGTGAATCGTTTGCTCGATGAAATCGGTGATGCCATGGGACGCGGTGATCGGGTTGAATTACGTGGCTTTGGCGCTTTTTCTGTAAAACAACGCGACGCCCGCATTGGCCGCAATCCGCGCACCGGCGAGTCTGTTGCCGTGGCCCGCAAAAATGCCCCTTTCTTCAAAACTGGAAAAGAGCTGCGCGATCGGTTGAACGCCGATACCAGAAAATAGTCCATGTGGACGTTTCTCGCGAAACTCATCTCGCGCATTATTTTCATCGCCCTTGTTGCCTTGCTTATTCCGCTGGCCGTACAAAACCGTCAGCCGGTTACTCTTTATTATGACCCGCTGGCATGGATGGATGGTGCTGAAAGTGCAAGCCTCACCCTGCCGCTATTCCTCATTCTTCTGATTATTGCCGTTTTCGGCTTTGTCGTCGGCTGGATTGTCAGCGCGGCGGTTTATTTCAAACGCCAAAGTGAAAAGAAATATGAAGCTTGGCGTAGTGCCCGAGGCGCGCAGGCCGCGACGAAAAATCAGCCGCCAGTTATGACGCATTTGCCTGACGCGCCAGCCATGCTAGAAGAACCTAAGAGCCATAACTGACGATTCAAAAGTTAGTGAAAGCGACGAAGGAAATGCGTCATGACACAGAATATTCATACCCCAAGCCCGGTATTTTGCGCCCTTGATACGCCAGATTTGGCGCGCGCAGAGAGCTTGGCAGCGCAGCTTGTCGGCCATGTTGGTGGCTTGAAAATCGGTATGGAGTTTTTCTATGCCCATGGCAGCGCCGGTTATCAGGCAATTGCAGCGCATCAGGCGCCTATCTTCCTCGACCTAAAATTACATGACATCCCCAATACAGTGGCCTCAGCTGTCCGCGCGCTGTCGCCTTTACGGCCGACATTGTTAAATGTTCACGCCGGTGGCGGCGCCGCAATGATGAAAGCCGCCAGTGACGCCGCCAAAGAAGCTGGCAGCGCCGCCCCCTGCATGTTGGCTGTAACGGTTTTAACCAGCCTGTCAGAGGCCGATTTGCACGATATGGGCGTCGCTGGCACGCCAGAAGAGCAAGTCAAACGTTTGGCGGCACTGGCCCATGCCAATGGCATGGAGGGGGTGGTGTGTTCAGCCCATGAGATTGAGATTTTAAGGGCTGAAATGGGCCCCGACTTCAAGCTCATAGTGCCTGGCATTCGCCCGGCCGGCAGCGACACACATGACCAAAAACGCGTCATGACACCGCCGCAAGCCTTGCAAGCCGGGGCTGATATTTTGGTCATTGGTCGGGCCATTACTGGCAGCGACAACCCAACACAAGCGGCGCAAGACATTGCGGCCAGCTTGGCAAAAATTTAGATTGGCGGCTGACCATGACGGCTAAAATCAAAATCTGTGGCCTGACCCGCCCGCAAGATATTGAGACCATCAATCATCTTGGTGTCGATTTAGCAGGTTTTGTGTTCTATAAGCCGTCGCCCCGACATTTGAGTGAAGACCAAGCGGCGGGTCTTGCCAGCAAATGCGCCCGCCATATTGAGCGCGTTGTGCTTTTGGTTGACCCTGACAATGATATGCTCGACGCCGCTTTAGCTTGTGTTAGCCCGCACCATATTCAATTGCATGGTCATGAAACGCCCGAGCGTGTGGCCGAGATTCGCGCGCGAAGCCATTGCCAGATCATCAAAGCCCTGCCGGTCAGCAGCGCCGAAGATATTGCCAAAGCGCAAGACTATAAGGGGCTGGCCAATTGGTTTTTATTCGACGCCAGACCGCCCGAAGACGGATTGCCAGGCGGTAATGGAGAAACTTTTGACTGGACGCTGCTAAACGCTTATGACGGAGCACAGCCTTATTTGTTAGCCGGCGGATTGCGGGCCGATAATGTGGCTGAGGCCTTGCGCATTACCCATGCGCCCATGGTCGATATTTCTTCTGGCGTTGAAGCCGCGCCGGGCGAAAAAGATGCAGAGTTAATGAGCCAATTTGTGACGGCGGTTCGCGCCGGATGAGGTAATTGTGGACGGAACAAATTCATATCGCGAAGGGCCTGATGAGAATGGCCGGTTTGGACTTTATGGTGGACGTTTTGTCGCCGAAACCCTGATGCCGCTTATCCTAGATTTGGAAAAAGCCTATGGGACGGCGCAGAAAGATCCGGCTTTTGACGCTGAGTTGGTCGATTTGCAGACCCATTATGTTGGCCGCCCAAGCCCGCTTTATTTCGCCGAGCGCCTGACCGAATATTATGGTGGCGCCAAGGTTTACTTGAAGCGCGACGAGCTCAATCATACAGGCTCGCATAAAATCAATAATTGCTTGGGGCAAATCCTGCTGGCCAAGCGCATGGGAAAAACTCGCATCATCGCCGAAACCGGCGCTGGTCAACACGGCGTTGCCGTAGCGACAGTGGCGGCGCGTTTTGGCCTGCCGTGCACGGTCTTTATGGGCGCGACGGATATTGAACGACAAAAGCCGAATGTGTTCCGCATGAAATTATTGGGCGCAGATGTGCGGCCGGTAACCTCCGGCGCCGGCACATTGAAAGACGCCATGAATGAAGCCCTGCGCGATTGGGTCGCCAATGTCGACGATACTTTTTACATTATCGGCACTGTCGCTGGCCCTCACCCCTATCCGGCCATGGTGCGCGATTTTCAATCGATTATTGGCAAGGAAACCAAAGTGCAAATGCAAGAGCGCGAAGGCCGTTTGCCCGACACGCTAGTTGCCTGTATTGGCGGCGGCTCCAATGCCATGGGCCTGTTTCATCCATTTCTTGATGACAAAGATGTTAATATTATTGGCGTGGAAGCGGGCGGGCTTGGCCTTGACACACCAGACCATGCGGCCTCGCTGGCCGGCGGCAAGCCGGGGGTTCTGCACGGCAATCGGACTTATTTACTGCAAGATGATGACGGCCAAATTATTGAGGGCCACTCTATTTCAGCCGGTCTTGACTACCCAGGCATTGGCCCTGAACACGCGTTTTTACGCGACAGCGGGCGCGTCACTTACGCGTCGGCAACTGATAAAGAAGCGCTGGAAGCGTTTCAATTAATCACCCGTCTCGAAGGCATTATTCCGGCCCTTGAACCATCGCACGCGCTGGCCCATGTTGGTAAAATTGCCCCGCAATTACCAAAGGACCACCTGTTGGTGATGAATATGTGTGGCCGCGGCGATAAAGATGTTTTCGCCGTCGCCGAACATCTCAACATTGATTTATAGGCGGAATTTCTGATGACTGATGGTTTGACACGTTTAGATACCCGCTTTGCACAATTGGCGGCGGAAAATAAAAAGGCTTTCGTCGCTTTCGTGACAGCTGGTGACCCAGATGTAACGACCTCAGCGGCAATTATTGCAGGCCTGCCGAAAGCCGGGGCAGATGTTATTGAAATCGGCATGCCCTTTACCGACCCAATGGCTGACGGGCCAGCCATTCAGGCTTCCTCTTTGCGGGCGCTGCAAGCCGGTCAAACGCTTGTCGGCACACTTGAGATGGTGCGCCAATTCCGTCAAACCGACGACAACACACCAATTGTGCTAATGGGCTATTACAATCCAATTTATTATTATGGAGCGGAAAAATTTGTTACTGAAGCCAAAGCGGCCGGTGTCGATGGCTTGATTGTCGTCGATTTGCCGCCCGAAGAAGACGAAGAATTATGCCTGCCCGCTTTGCGTGGCGGCCTGAACTTCATTCGCTTGGCGACACCAACTACAGATGATGCACGCCTGCCAGATGTTTTGAAAAACACCTCCGGCTTTGTGTACTATGTATCGATTGCTGGCATCACCGGTTCAGCCGCACCACAAAAAACTGCGGTTGCGGCAAATGTGGCGCGGATTAAAAGCCACACAGACCTGCCAGTGGTGGTTGGTTTTGGCATTCGCACGCCCGAACAAGCCCATGATATTGCGTCGATTGCCGATGGCGCTGTCGTCGGATCAGTATTGGTTGAAGCGGTTGCCCAGCACCTCGACGCGCAAGGCAAAGCAATGCCAGAGCTTGTTGAACATGTGCTTTTGCTTGCATCGCAGCTGGCGGCGGGTGTAAATAAGACATAACAACCATAAACGCGGCCATATTGTGCCGAACGGGAGATGGTGTCGTGAACTGGATTAAAAATTTCGTCCGCCCGCGCTTTCCAAGCGTCTTCAAAGACCGCGACGAGACGCCAGATAACTTGTGGGACAATTGCAAAAAATGCGGCGAGATGATTTTTCACCGCGATTTAATTGCCATGCAACAAGTCTGCCCGGGGTGCGATCACCACATGCGCATTGGCGCCGCCGAGCGTTTTAGGGCACTTTTTGACGGCGGAAAATTCGAACGCATTGCCGTGCCTGACGTGCCCCATGACCCGTTAAAATTCAAAGACCAAAAGAAATATGCAGACCGTCTGAAAGATGCCCGCACCAAAACCGGTGAAAAAGACGCGGTTCAGGTTGGATTGGGAAAAATTGGTGGCCGCAGCAGTGTGATTGCCGTGCAAGAATTTCAATTCATGGGCGGCTCATTGGGCATGGCAGCAGGCGAGGCGGTGGTGACCGCCGGACAAACCGCGCTGGCTCATAATGCGCCGCTTATTATGGTCGCCGCAGCAGGTGGCGCGCGCATGCAAGAAGGTATTTTATCGCTCATGCAAATGCCACGCACAACGGTGATTGTTCAGCAATTACGCGAACGCGGCTTACCCTATATTGTGGTGCTGACTGACCCAACAACTGGTGGTGTCACTGCCTCTTATGGCATGTTGGGCGATATTCACATCGCCGAACCAAATGCGCTAATCGGCTTTGCCGGTCCACGGGTGATTCAAGACACAATCAAAGAGCGCCTGCCCGAGGGCTTTCAGCGAGCCGAATATCTTCTCGAGCACGGGATGATAGATATGGTGGTCCATCGTCATAAATTGCATGAAAAATTAGCCCAATTGCTCGACCTGCTGATGGGCGGTAAAACCCACGAAACCCTGCCCGCCGAATAATTAATGTCACATGCGTCTCCCTCAAGCGAAGCCTTGCTGGCGCGGCTTTTAGATTTACACCCAAAACTGATTGATTTGTCGCTGGGCCGCATGACCCGTTTGCTGGCAGCCTTGGGCAATCCGCAAGATAAGGCGCCACCGATCGTGCATATTGCTGGCACCAATGGTAAAGGCTCCACATTGGCCTTCACGCGAGCTATTTTGCATGCCGCTGGGCATCAAATACACTGCTATACGTCACCGCATTTGGTCGAATTCCATGAACGCATCACCCTAGCTGGACAGCCGATTAGCGAGCCGCAATTGGCGGATTATTTGCGCCGCTGCGAGGTCGCCAATCAGGGGCAAGATATTACCTTTTTTGAAATCACCACGGCCGCCGCTTTTCTCGCCTTCGCTGAACATCCGGCTGATTTTCTTCTACTCGAAGTCGGGCTAGGAGGGCGTTTGGATGCCACCAATGTCATCGACCCACTGCTCAGTGTCATCACGCCAGTAAGCCACGACCATGAAGATTTCCTCGGCGCCGATCTGGCCGGTATTGCGGCTGAAAAAGCCGGTATTATTAAAGCCGAACGACCGGTCATCAGCGCCCCGCAAGACAGTGTGGTGGCTGATGTCATCGAGAAAACCGCCAATCTGGTGAACGCGCCATTGGCACGCGGCGGGCAGGACTGGCAGGTCGGCCGTGAGCATGGCCGTTTGGTTTTCCAAGACCAAACCGGATTACTGGATTTGCCAGAGCCAAATTTGGTCGGTTTCCATCAGATTACCAATGCTGGCACGGCGATTGCCGTAGCGCGGGCGTTGCATATTGAACCGGAAGCGATCGCCGCTGGCCTGCAAAATGCTGAATGGCCCGCCCGTTTGCAACATTTGCCAGACGGCCGGTTGACGGCACGTGTCCGTCAACGCCTGCCACAGGCAGAGGTTTGGCTTGATGGCGGTCATAATCAGGCTGCGGCGCAGATGCTAGCGACATGGCTCCAAAGCCAAACCAGCAATCGGCCACTGCACATGATTATTGGCCTTTTGGCCAGCAAAGCTCATGATGATTTTCTTGCTGCTTTCGCTGCACGACCAGAATTGTCTGCTAGGCTTATTGTGCATTGTGTGCCAATCAGCGGCAATGATAACGCCTTGCCGCCGCAATTATTACATCAAGCAGCGCGGGCACAGGCTTTGCACAGTTTCGCCCATGCTGACTTGTCTTCGGCCCTTAATGCCATTGAGGCGCCGGACGCGCTTATCCTCATCGCTGGCTCGCTGTATTTGGCCGGCGAGGTATTGAAAGCTAATCGGAAAACAGCTTAGAGGCTCTCGTCGATCCATTCTTTGATTTGACTTTTTGGTGCTGCGCCCACTTTGGTTGCTGACGCTTGCCCATCTTGGAAAATCATCATGGTCGGAATGGAACGCACACCGTAGGTGGTTGGCGCCTCAGGGTTTTCGTCAATATTGATTTTGATAATCGACAATTTACCGTCATATTCGGCTGATAATTCTTCCAGCGCCGGCGCAATCTGCTTGCACGGGCCACACCATTCGGCCCAGAAATCGACCAAAACAGGGCCGTCTGCATTCAAAACTTGTGCTTCGAAATCATCATCATTGATATGCGCTACGCCCATGGTCATCTCCTGTTTGCAATGGAATCACTCGACTAATCTAAGAACTGCGCTTGAGATAATCAAGCGCCAGACAACATATTCGCCAAGCTAATCGCCAGTCTTTTGTCATCCAACCAATCAACGCGGCAAGCTTGCGTCCAAACCAAACCGCAACGTATCGGTTTGCCGCCCCGCACGCCCTGCATAAGGGCTTGGTAAACCGCCATTTGCAGCACATAAGCATCGGCAATATTGTCGGCATCTGGTACTGATCCAGTTTTGAAATCGACCAGATAAATCGCCTCATCGGTTTCGACATAGCGGTCGATTTGCCCATGAAATTGCATTTGCGTACCATCGCCACGAGTCAAAAAACCAGCAATCGGTGCTTCGGCCCGACTGTGCGGCGCAAAAAGTTCGGCCATTTGCGCGTCGGCCATAATTTCCAACACATTCGTGATTATTTTTTCTTGCATGTTCAGCGCCAAGCTCTGTCCATGACGTGCCACATAGGCTTGCGCCGCCGCCGCCCGCTGAGCCTCCGGCACAGTTGGCAAATGCTCGAATAAACTGTGGCTAATATGGCCGGCCAGCATGGCCTCGCCATTGTCCACCCTATCAGACATAGCGTTTGCCGATGACGACGCTACGGTTGAAGGGGCAAATATTTTTTCAGCCAATATATTCTCGCGCGCCTCTTGCTGAGATATTTTTTCACCAACCCAAGTTGGCGCGGGGCCCGGGTCAACCGATGGCTGTTCATTTATTTTGCGCTCAGGCATAGCTTTTTGCTCATCGCCGAGCGACCAAATCGGGCGACCCATATCCTCTCCAAGATTTTTGTCTTTTTGCAATTCATCGGCAATCATTTGATACCATGAACCCTTTGGCGGGGTTTTGGCCCGCTTATTCAAATAGCCGCCAATATACAGCCGATCGCGGGCGCGCGTTAGCGCCACATAGAGCAGTCGTTTTGACTCATCCTGCTCGCTTTGCATGGCATTTTCTTCCTGCGCCTGGCCATAAGACTCGCGCATTTTCTTATTGGCCCGCCAGAACGGCGTTTTTTGCTGCCCCATTTGCACCACGCCGCGTTGAGTGCCACCGCCCGGGCGCGAACATGTATCGGGCAAAAACACAATCGGCGCTTCCAGTCCCTTGGCGCCATGCACGGTCATAATTCGTACCGCGTCTTGGCGGTTTTCCATATCGCGCTTAATGGTTTGCTGGCCTTGACGTAAAAAATGCAAAAATCCCTGCATGGAGGCGACATGGCGACTTTCAAACACCAAAGCAAGGCGCAGAAACTCGCCAATCGCATCGTCAATTTCGGTTCCCAAACGCCCGCGCAATAAGGCATGGCCATTTTGTGTGCTGAGCAATTGGGCAAAATAATCATAAGGCCGCAAATAGTCGACTTGTCCCAACAGCCAGCTCAGCCGTTGATGCGCCACCTTTAATTTATCATCGCCACCGGCCGCGACCGCCGCCGTCAGC
>Ga0209653_1000478_pt1 | contig 35762 bp, 33 predicted proteins | sample SaaInl6LU_22_DNA_FD_184644 | JGI IMG/M metagenome (GOLD analysis project Ga0209653, IMG submission 184644) | Marine microbial communities from expanding oxygen minimum zones in the Saanich Inlet - ESP_116LU_22_DNA (SPAdes) (version 2) | ecosystem: Environmental > Aquatic > Marine > Intertidal...
AGGCGCAAATGACACGGCTTTAGTTGCTAATAGATGCTATGTCGCTTCGCCATTTCCAGGTGAATCTGCGGTCTATTTTGGTGGGTTTGATCCAAATAGTAACTCTTCAACAAACATGGCTTGGGTGTATAAGAAAGACTATCAAGTTAATGCGATAGATGATATTACTATGCATGAAAACATTTTTGTTGTTTACCCCAACCCCGCCAGCAATCAATTTTTTATTGAAAGTAAAAATCTTGAAGATTATGAATTCAACATTATTAATCTATTAGGAAAGAAAGTAGCATCTGGCAGGATAAATGGGCAAACTGAAACGGTTGATATTTCATCTTTACCCCCAAATGTTTATATACTTAGAATTGCTAATGAAGCAGTTAAATTTGTCAAAACAAACTAAATTGCATAACAAAACCTAAACTGCATTAAAACGCAGTTTAGCCCCAAACGTTGGCAGTAATTAAAAAAAGAATAATCATGAAAACAGCATATCTTCTTTGCCTAATATTTCTTTTGACAGGAATAAAAGGGTATACGCAGACAGAGCTAAAGCTCTACACGACTGGTTTTGAAAGATTCGGTGCTGGTATTGAATACTTTACAAATGATCATATTGGATTTGAATTAGGAAGTTCCTATTGGCTAAAGAAGACAAATTATTATCTTATTAATGCTGATATTAAAGACAAAGAGGTTAACTTTTATGCTAATGCAATGATTAAAAGATATTCAGCAAATGAACTTAATAATGCAGGTTTTTTCTATGGTGGATATATTAGATACTGGATGGAAGCTCAGTCAATAATTGACGATGATAACTGGACGATTGAACAAAAAGATTTTGCTCTTAGTAATAATTCCAGAAGGACCTTAAGGACCCATAAGATTTCATTGGGTGGGCTTATAGGGTACAAAACTCAATTTAGTAGTAAGTTGAGTCTTGGGTTCACATTTGGTCTTGGCAGTTCCATCCCCTCATCTTATTGGAAAAAAGTAACTTATTATGATTATTCTGTAAAAACATCTTCTCCAGTTAACAGTTCGTTATTAGGAAATTTAGAGCTCATAAGTGTAATTGGTCAATTAAGTATAAATTATAGATTTAGTAAGATTTAAATTCTAATTCTTTGTAATAAAACTACTGCCAACAAGTTATAAAAGCAATAGCAGTTTGAGTGAAGACTCGAACCGTTTTTATGTCTAATTCATTATCTTGCTATCGCGAAAGGCGAGAGCATTTCATCCGCTACTGCTCTTATAATAGACGTTATGCACAATTAAAAAGTAGGATAAACCGGATTTACTTCAGTAAATAATAAAAAAAATGAAAAAAATACTTATCTCCATTCTGGCGACAACAGCCTTATTTACCTCAGGGTACTCCCAAACATTTATTAGCCAAACCATACAGAATGATGGCTTAACAAGAGGATATAGCATTTATGTTCCAGCAAGTTATGATGGAACTACAAATTTTCCTTTGCTATTTAATTTACATGGAGGAGGTGGTACAAATTCCGCTTGGCAAGTATCTGCTGACATGCGACCTATTGCCGACACTGCTGATTTTATTCTAGTTTATCCCCAAGCACGTACTGACCCAAGTGACGGAAACTCTTTTAACTGGATTCCTAAAGTCCCAGGTACTTTTGATGATGTGCCCTTTTTTAGTTCATTGATAGATACGATTGCTAGTAATTATCAAATAGACCAGCACAGAATATATGCTTGTGGGTATTCCTTAGGAGGAGATATGGCCTTTGAACTTGGATGTAAGCTCAATAACAGAATTGCAGCTATAGCCCCGGTAGCCAGAACCATGCAAACCAATCCAAATAGTTTTTGCTCTCCGGTGCATCCCACTGGAGTTCTTACAATACTTGGTACGAATGACTTGGTTTCACCATACAATGGAATCGTTTTTGGGGGTATAGAATATTATATTTCGGCAGCAGCAACACATAGATATTGGGCAACGCGTAACAATTGTGACACAACTGCCACCATGAGTGCTGTAAGTCCAAGTGTTGAGCGATATACTTGGTCCACTTCATCAGGTTGTGCCTATGTAGAGGAACTAAAAGTGATAGGCGGAGGACACGATTGGCCTGGGAGTTTTGGGAATATGACGATTGATGCGAATGAAGAGATTTGGCAATTTGTTTCTCGTTATGACATAAACGGTTTAATTGGATGTGCGACAACTTCAATACATGAAAATAATAGTATGCTGGAAAATTATAGGGTTTATCCAAACCCTGTTAATACAGAGCTAACGATAGATCTGGGGTTAGCGGAGGAAAAGGAATTTAGATTATACAATCCAATTGGAGAATTGGTGTTGAGTGGAGTTCTGAATTCTCAAATAAGTATAATGGATTTATCTTTTTTAGCTCCTAATGTTTATATTTTGAATATTGAAAATCAATCCACAAGGCTGATAAAAACAAAATAAAAGTGCATAACAATGTGTATAGTGCATAGCCCCCTTCGGGTTGCTACGACACCATACACGAACCGTTGGGCAACATGAAAAAAAAGCCAAATGAATTTATAGATGAATAACACCAATAAAAAGAATCAAATCAGAAAAGACTTAGGAATTCTGACGATATCCCTTCTTTTGTTGATTTTGGTTTATATCAAGGATTACTCATGGGCATGGTTCGGCAGCACCTTTTTTTGGGTTGTTGGTTTTGCATTGATTCTCTTTTGTGTTTTCATATTTGGATGGTTGGTCTTGAGAATATTTCAATGGAGAAAAGAAGGGCTAAAAGAGTCTTATTCTTTATGGATTTATCTAATAATCATAGGAATTATGATCACCTCAATTTATGGAATGCGATAGATTAATTAAAACACGAAAGCACAACAACACCCATAAGCAATAGCGCCTTTGGGCACAACTGCTTATAGCTAAACCGTTCCGACCAATAACCAAACCAATTCCACAATCCTTTCAACAACTTGTTCTAAACACCGTAAGATGTTAAACTGAGTTTTTTATAAATTGAATTTTAGTCCAAAACGTGTCGTTTCAGTGGTTTGTTCCTATCACCCTGGATAAACTTATAGATTTCAAATGAATTCCGATGTTCTTACACAAATTCCCTCTCAAAAACTGCCGTCTTAACTTCTTTTTGTTTAATTTTACTATATAAAAGTTAAACAAAATGAAAAACTACTTAATTATAGGAGGTTCCTCGGGAATAGGAAAAGCACTTACCGAGCAAATGGCACTAGAAGGTGAGGTGTATGCTACATTCAACAAAAACGAAACAGAAAGCATCATTCCAAGTGTAAATTATTATCACCTGGATGTAACGGCAGACGAAATAGAATTTGAAGACTTGCCAGATGAAATCCACGGATTGGCCTATTGCCCTGGAAGCATAAATTTAATGCCTTTCAAAAGAATTAAACCTGCTCAGTTTGCCGAAGATTTTGAATTGCAAGTGAACGGAGCAATCAAAGTAATTCAAAAAGTATTGCCAAATCTAAAAGCAGCAGGAAACTCGTCTATCCTATTTTTCTCGACAGTTGCTGTACAAAATGGATTCAATTTCCATGCACAAGTTGCTGCTTCCAAAGGAGCCATAGAAGGACTTACTCGTTCGTTGGCGGCTGAATTTGCACCTGCAATCAGGGTGAATGCAATTGCACCTTCACTAACCGATACTCCGTTGGCTAACAAACTATTGAGCAGTGACGAAAAAAAAGAAGCAAACGCACAAAGACATCCCTTAAAAACTATTGGGAATCCAGAAAATATTGCTCAATTAGGAGCGTTTTTATTATCAGACAAATCGGCTTGGATCACCGGGCAGGTAATTCACGCAGATGGAGGAATGTCCTCTGTTAAAGGATAAAATTTTTACACACTTAAACTATGGAAGAAGCAGCCGTAAACCACCGAGAAGCGATTATTACAAGCTACATGCACTTTGTATTGGAGCATGGTAAAAAACCACACAATGTATTTAAATTTGCGAAAGAGAATGACATGAGCGAAAGCGATTTTTATGCTCATTTCCCCACTTTTGAAGAGCTTGAAAAAGAAATATTCTGTGAGTTTTTCACACAAACTCTTTCTCTTCTCGAAAAAAACGAAGAATACAAAACCTTTGACGCACAGAACAAATTATTGAGTTTTTATTACACCTTTTTTGAAATACTGACTAAAAACCGCAGTTACGTGTTGCAAGCTATTGCCACAGACAAACTAAAAGGTTTGGGAGTGACAAAAAGATTGGGAAAACATTTCAAACAATTTATCCATGCGATTGACATTGAAACACTTATTATTCCTGAGGATAGATTGAACTCATTCAAGGACAAAAGCATTGCAGAAGCCTACTGGGGACAGTTTGCTTTTATTTTGGCTTACTGGGAACGAGACACTTCACCAAGTTTCGAAAAAACGGATATTTTGATTGAAAAACTAGTAAATACTGGTTTTCAATTGCAAGACATCAAACCGCTAGAAAGCGTGATTGATTTGGGAAAATTCCTCTTAAAAGAACTAAAAAAATAAATCATGGAAACGATTGACAGTATTCCGATTTCCAAAATAAAACGAGCTGGAAAGCTAGTAGGAACAGGCGCGAAAGTTGGCGTAAACTATTTAAAGTATTACGGTAGCAAACTTGTGAAAACCGAAGAGGATGCACGCGATCAATTGAACAAAGACAACGCAGAAGACATTTACAACAGCCTGAAACAACTGAAAGGAAGTGCCTTGAAAGTTGCTCAAATGCTGAGCATGGAGAAGTCAATTATGCCTGCGGCTTACGTAGAAAAATTTTCGCTTTCACAATTCTCGGTTCCGCCCCTTTCGCCTCCATTGGTAAACAAAACTTTCAACAATTATTTCGGCAAAATACCCAGTGAAGTTTTTGATGAGTTCGATACACAATCGACCAATGCGGCCAGTATTGGACAAGTGCATAAAGCCAAAAAAGACGGACAAGAATTGGCTGTAAAAATCCAATATCCCGGAGTTTCAGAAAGCATAAGTTCTGACTTAAAACTGGTGAAACCCGTAGCTTTGAAAATCCTAAATATTTCGGCCAAAGACTCGGATAAATACTTTAAAGAAGTGGAGGATAAACTGATGGAAGAAACCAATTACCTTCTTGAACTGGAACAAAGTAAAGAGATTTCTGAGGCTTGCAAAAACATTCCGAATTTGCTTTTCCCTAAGTATTACGAAGAGTTTTCTTCGGAAAGAATTATTACCATGGATTGGATGACGGGGAAACATTTATCTGAATACACTCCAACTGAAGAAAGTGGTAAAAAAATTGGTCAAGCCCTATGGGATTTTTACATGTATCAAATGCACGTGTTAAAGAAAGTGCACGCAGATCCTCACCCAGGAAATTTCTTGGTATCCGAAAAAGATGAATTAATTGCCTTGGACTTTGGCTGCATGAAAATTATTCCCGAAGATTTCCACGCTCCCTATTTTGAGCTAATCCAAAAAGAAACTTTAGCCGACTCCACCTTATTTTTGGCTAAAATGTACGAGCTAGAAATACTAAAAGAATCTGATACCGAAGAAGAAGTGGCTTTTTTCTCTTCCATGTTTCACGAGCTATTAAGTTGGTTTGCGAAACCCTTTCATCAAGAAAATTTTGATTTTAGTGACGAAGTTTTCTTTAATAAAATTGGCGAACTTGGCGAGCAATACACCAAAAATACTGAACTAAAAAAAATGGATGCAAACAGAGGATCCAAGCATTTTATTTATGTGAACAGAACCTTTTTTGGCTTGTACAGTTTAATGAATATGCTGCAAGCCAAAGACATAAAAATTAACAATTACAAAAACTTATAAAGAGATGTTTGGACTATTTAAAAAGAAAAGTGAAGCGGATAAACTACAAGAACAGTATCAAAAATTGATGAAAGAAGCGTTTGATTTGTCCAAAGTGAACAGAACAAAAAGTGACGAAAAAACTGCTGAGGCTGAGGAGGTTTTGAAAAAAATAGACGCTTTAAAAAACTAATAATGGCATTTTACCAATTTATACAAGAACAAAAAGTGCCTGCCACGATGGAAGAGGTTTGGGATTTTATTTCGTCACCCAAAAACTTGAAAGAGATAACTCCCGAGTACATGGGTTTTGATATTACTTCCAAAGACAGTGACAAAAAAATGTATCCGGGAATGATTATCACCTATGTGGTAAAACCTTTACTAGGAATTAAAACTCCTTGGATGACGGAAATAACACAAGTAAAAGAGTTGGAATTTTTTATTGACGAACAACGAGTGGGTCCATACAAAATGTGGCACCACCAGCATTTTATCGAACCAACTGAAGGAGGTGTTTTGATGCGAGATATTGTGACTTACATTCCACCGCTAGGATTTTTGGGAGCCATTGCAAACAGTCTTTTTATTAAGAAAAAGTTGAACGAAATATTTGAGTATAGAACGGTGGCTTTGGAGAAGAGATTCCCATCCCAGCCCTTCCCATAGGGAAGGGTGTTATGATAACTTTTCTAAAAAGAACTTACAATTCTTTTACTAATGAAATTAATATTAAAAGAATTATCTGACTCCTTCAGACAGAGCATAGTTTGGAATGAGAAATAAAAGCGAGAAATAGACTGACACGAGAATATCCCCTTCCCTTTGGGAAGGGCTAGGGATGGGATAAAACGAGAATAAATAAACAATGAAACAAGACCTTACAGAAAGAGACATAAATCGTATCATTGAAATGGCTTGGGAAGATAGAACTCCTTTTGAAGCGATTGAATTCCAGTTTGGTACGCCCGAAGGTGAAGTGATTAAAATAATGCGAAATTCTCTGAAAAGAAAAAGTTTCAACCTTTGGCGAAAAAGAGTAAATAGTGGTGTGAGTCAAAAACATTTGAAAAAAAGAAATCCGGAAATTGATCGGTTTAAATGTACCCGACAACGAACTATTACTCACAACAAAATTTCAAAAAGATAATTGATGTTCCCTACCGATTACACTTCTATTTTAAAACGAATTGAAGCCATCGAACCTGTGGCTTATTGCAAATCAAGAAATTTTTTGGATGGAGCGGTTACTCGCTTGTCACCCTATATTTCGAGAGGAGTTATTTCCACCAAACAGGTTTATGAACATGTTATGACTTTGGGGTATAAACCTTACCAGATTGAAAAAATGCTTCAAGAACTAGCTTGGCGCGATTACTGGCAACAGAGTTGGATTCATAAAGAAGAAGGAATTGACCATGACATCCGAAACGACCAAAAAGGGATGTTGACGAGAGAAATTTCCTCGGCAATTGTGAATGCCCAATTGGGAATTTCGGCTATTGACGAAGGAATTGAGGAATTGTACGAAACTGGCTACATGCACAATCACTTGCGCATGTACACAGCTGCAATTGCCTGTAATTTTGGTAAAAATCATTGGAAACTTCCAGCAAAATGGATGTATTATCATTTATTAGATGCCGATTGGGCAAGTAATGCCTTGAGTTGGCAATGGGTGGCAGGGACCAATAGCAACAAGCAATACATTGCAAACCAAGAGAACATCAATAAGTATTGTAAAACTTCGGACAAACGCACTTTTTTGGATTTGCCCTACGAAACTCTAGGAGAATTAGAACAACCTCAACTTCTATCAGATACGGAGGATTTAGCACTAAAAACGGTGCTTCCAGAGAAAAAACCAATTTCTATCGATGAATCTTTGCCCACAGCTATTTACACTTTTTACAACTTGGATCCCTCGTGGAGAAAAGGAGAAAAAATGAATAGAGTTTTGGTTTTAGAACCTTCTTTCTTCGAGAAATACCCTTCTTCTGAAAAGGTGATTAATTTTGTAGTAGAGTTGACAAAAAACATTGAAAACTGCCAAGTATTTGTAGGCGAATTCAAAGAGTTTATCGCAGATTATTCAACTCCTCAACTGTATTTTAAGGAACACCCAACCAACACACATTTTAAAGGAATAGAAGATGCCCGAGATTGGATTGCCCCAGAAGTACAAGGAGATTTCAGGTCGTTTTTTGGATATTGGAAAAAAGTAAAGAACTTGTCCCGAGAATTCGGGAAGAGCTTGAAAATTTGAGCAAGCAATCCCTAAATATCGTTTGGCTAAAAAGAGATTTGCGGACCCAAGATCATGTGGCGCTCCACGAAGCCGAAAAGGCTGGAATTCCCTATCTCGTTCTATTCTTGTACGAACCTAGCTTAATTGCCTACTCCGATACTTCGGACAGGCACTTGCAGTTTTGTTATCATTCGATAAAACAAATGAATGAAACCCTACACCAAACAAATCAAAATGTAATTGAATGTTACGGTGAGGCAACAAAAGTATTTGAGTTTTTATTGAAAAACTATTCTGTAAAACAAGTATTTAGCTACCGAGAAAGCGGAATAAAACTCACTTGGAACAGGGACAAAGCCGTGAAAAAACTTTTTGATTCTAATCAAATAACTTGGACAGAATACCAGAGAGACAATGTGCTAAGAGGAATAAAAAACCGATCGAACTGGGATAAAATGTGGTACCAAAATATGAATAAGGCTGCCATTAACAATACGTATTCGCAGAAAGAAAAATTGATCTTTTCTCACCCTTTTCAACTTCCAACAGAATTTAAAAATAAACTTGAAAATTACCCGAGCCAATTTCAGCCAGCTGGCGAAAAAAATGGCTGGAAATATTTAGAATCTTTTGTGAAAGACAGAGGAAAAAACTACAACCGACACATTTCAAAACCTACCGAAAGTAGAATTTCTTGCGGACGAATTTCTCCTTATATTTCTTGGGGAAATTTATCGGTAAAACAAGCTTCGCAGTTTGTGGTTTGTCACAAAAATTATAACAAAAACAAACGATCCTTTGATGGAATGCTCACTAGATTGAAATGGCATTGTCATTTTATTCAAAAATTTGAGGTAGAGTGCGAATACGAAACGGATTGCCTTAACTCTGGTTACGAAACCATGGAATATCGCAATAACCAGGAGTTTTTGGCAGCGTGGAAACTTGGTAAAACCGGCTATCCACTTGTTGATGCCTGCATGCGAGCCGTTACCCAGACAGGCTGGATAAACTTTAGGATGCGAGCCATGCTGGTCTCGTTTCTATGTTTTAATTTAGACAACGATTGGCGGAAAGGAGTTTATCATTTGGCCAAGCAGTTTTTGGATTACGAACCAGGAATTCATTATCCACAATTTCAGATGCAAGCAGGTACAACTGGAATCAACACAGTAAGAATGTACAACCCAATAAAACAATCACAAGACAATGATCCTGAGGGAGTATTTATCAAAAAATGGGTGCCAGAGTTGAAAGATTTCCCAACTGAATTTATTCATGAACCCTGGAAAGCAACAGCCATTGATTTAATAGATTGTGGAATAACTTTGGGGAAAGATTATCCTTTGCCCATCGTGGATTTAAAAGAAACAGCCAAAGTGGCAAGAGAGAAAATTTGGGGTCACCGAAAAAAGCCTGAAGTGAAGCAAAACAGAAGAAGAATTATAAAATTACATACAAGAGACAAAGTTACTGGAAAAGTGAGGAAGTGAAGCTCCCATCCCCAGCCCTTCTCCAAGGGAAGGGAGAGAACTCACTTCAAATAAAATATTTAACAAGAATATTTCCTTCCCTTCGGGAAGGATTAAGGATGGGATAAAACGAGACTCAAAAAATTATAGACGATTAAAAAACAATAAAATGCATTTAACAAAGGAAGACATTAAGAGCTTAGACAAAGCCAAAAGATTGAACATAATTAACTCCATTACTGGGATTAAACCTGCCAACTTGATAGGCACAGTTTCTGAAGATAATGTTGCAAACGTTGCTATTTTCAGTTCTGTTATTCACCTAGGAAGCAATCCAGCTTTACTCGGTTTTATTGTGCGTCCAACGGGAGAAGTTCCAAGAAATACGTATGAAAATATTTTGGCAAACGGCAATTACACCATCAACCATGTGAATGAAAGTTTTGTAAAAAATGCCCATTACACCTCAGCAAAATTCCCTAGCGAAGTTTCAGAATTTGACCGATGTGGACTGACCGATGAGTATTTACACGATTTTAAAGCTCCTTTTGTAAAAGAAAGCAGCATCAAAATTGGGATGAAATATTGCGAAAGCATCCCCATTGAACGAAACGGAACCATTTTGGTAATTGGAGAAGTTGAACACGTGATTTTGCCAGAAGAAATAGTAAACGAAAAAGGATACATTGATTTAGGAGAGGCAGAAGTTGCGGGAATCTCTGGACTTAACTCGTACTATAAACTGGATAAAATTGCTTCGTTTCCTTACGTAAGGTTGGAAGAAGTGCCGGAATTTGAAACCCAAACCTAACCATCCGATTGGTCAGTAATGGCTGTCCGGAATGGAGGTGATACTCCAAATTCTATGAATAATCCCATCCTAACCTTCCCTAGGGGAAGGGACTCCAAATTCTATGAATAATCCCATCCTAACCTTCCCTAGGGGAAGGGACTCCAAATTCTATGAATAAATAAATATAAATAAAACCTTCAAAACTCCCTTCCCTTGGGGAAGGGTAAGGGATGGGAATAACCAGCAATCATGAAAAAACAACACCTTCCTACCAAGATTTGCCTTGTTTGTGAAAGACCTTTTACTTGGCGTAAAAAATGGGAAAAAGTGTGGGAGGAAGTGAAATATTGCAGTGAAAAATGTAGAAGGAATAAAAAATCCCCTCTCTAACCTGCCGATTAGTCTGGACAAGCTTTCCCAAAGAGAAGAGAACTAAAAAAAACAAAACTATGACCCAAGCAACCCTCATTTTCCCTCATCAATTACATTCAGATATTTCTGAACTAGAAAAAAGCGCACCCGTTTATTTAATTGAAGAACACTTGTTTTTTAGCCAATATAAATTTCATAAACAGAAAATTGCTTTCCACAGAGCTACCATGAAGTTTTATGAAAGTTATTTGACCGACAAAGGATTTGCGGTAACTTACATTGAAGCCAAAGAAGAAATTTCGGACATAAGAAAATTCATCCCTTACTTGGCTCAAAAAGGAGTTGAAAAAATCACTTTCCGAAACCCCACAGATTATAACCTAGAGAAAAGGCTGGAAGGAGGATTGAAAGAGAATAATATGGAGAAAACGGAACTTTCAAGCCTATTGTTTATCAACTCGAAAGAGGATTTATTCACTTTTTTTAAACCCACAAAAAAGAAGTTTTTTCAAACCAGTTTTTATAAAAATGAACGGGCTCGATTGAATATTCTGATGGATGCAGAAGGACATCCGGAAGGCGGAAAATTAACTTACGATTCGGATAATCGGAAAAAATATCCAGCAAAAAAAACTCCTCCCGCCATTCACTTCCCTGAAGTAACCAAATGGCACAAGGAAGCTAAAAAATATGTAGAGACTAATTTTAAAGATAATCTCGGAGAACTAACTTCTGATACTTATTACCCCGTAACATTCGAACAAACAGAAACTTGGCTAAATCAGTTTTTGGAAACTCGTTTTCACGAATTTGGAGACTATGAAGATGCTATTGTGAAAGAAGAAATTTTCCTGAATCACAGCATGCTGACGCCAGTTATGAATGTCGGATTTTTAGCTCCAAGATATGTCTTGGATAAAGCCTTAGAGTTTGGCAAAAACAACAATGTTCCATTAAATTCATTGGAAGGATTTGTCAGGCAGATTATGGGTTGGAGAGAATTCATAAGAGGGATGTACGAAGCCAAAGGCCGAGAGTCTCGAATCAAAAATTACTGGGGATTTACCCGCAAAATTCCTGGTTCATTTTATGATGGAACCACGGGAATTGTTCCTGTGGATGATACGATTAAAAAAATCCTGAAAACCGGATATTGCCACCACATTGAGCGATTGATGGTAATTGGCAATTTTATGTTATTGTGCGAGTTTGATCCAGACGAAGTATATCAATGGTTCATGGAATTATTTATTGATTCCTACGATTGGGTGATGGTTCCCAATGTGTATGGAATGAGTCAATTTGCAGATGGCGGTTTCTTTGCCACCAAGCCCTATATCAGTGGAAGTAACTACGTGATAAAAATGAGTAATTACAAAAAAGGAGCCGATTGGCAGGCTACTTGGGATGGATTATTCTGGAGGTTTATGCACATACACAGAGAGTTCTTTGTGAAAAACCCAAGACTTGGAATGTTGGTTAGGAATTTTGACAACCAATCTCCTGAAAAGCGGAATGGGCACCTGGAGAAAGCGGAAGAGTTTTTGAAAGGACTGAAATAATAACAATTGAGCTAAAACCTGTTAGGTTTAATAAAAAATTCGAACTTTATAACTCCCACGAGGCTGCCATTAAAGCCTGCTGACATACTATAAAAGGGAACTTGGAGGATGATTCTTTCAATAATAGAATGCAGAATTAAAGCGTATTCAGTATCTGTTCCTTAATTTTCTCTAGCTGATCTTTCATTTCCACCACAATTTTTTGAATCTCTTGGTGGTTGGCTTTTGAACCCAAGGTGTTTACTTCTCTTCCTATTTCTTGAGCGACAAACCCTAGTTTTTTTCCTTGAGATTCTGGGTTGTTCATGATGTCGATAAAATATTCCAAATGTCCAGAAAGTCTCACTTTTTCTTCTGTTACATCATATTTTTCGATAAAATAAATCAATTCTTGCTCAAACCTGTTTTGGTCAAATTGTGGGCTGTCGAGCTTTTCTTCTAGGTTGGATTTTAATCGAGCTTTTACCGTTTCAATTCGTTCTCCTTCGTATTTTTCAACTTCTTTCAGCAACTCGCCTATTCGGTTGATGTTGCCAGTAAATTCTTTGTGCAAAGCTTCTCCCTCTCTTTTTCGGAACTCTTCAAAATTTTTCACAGCTTCTTCAATCATTACCTCCACAGCTTTCCATTCTTCTGGGTCCAGCTCTTCTTTTTCTTGGCTATAAACCTCCGGCATTTTCATAGCAAGTTCCATTAACTTGGCGTCATTATCTATTCCAAGTGAAGTTGAAAGGTCTTTTAAATCATTGAAATAAGTAGTGACCACTTCGTGATTTACCTTAGCCGAATTACTCTTTGGTGGCAATTCTACATAAATATTAAAATCTACTTTTCCTCTCCCAATCAACTTCGATAGTTTTTTGTTAAGAGTCAGTTCATTCTCACGATAAAATCCTGGCATACGCATGTTTAAATCAAAGTACTTACTGTTCAATGATTTGATTTCGATACTTATTTTTTTGTCATTGTAAGTTCCGGTCGTTTTCCCGTAACCTGTCATAGATTGAATCATAGTGGTAATTTTGTGAGTGTAAAGGTAGAGTTAATTTTACTATTTTTTGTTTTCAAAGCTAACTTCCCTTTGTCATTCTCACGAAAGTGGGAATCTTATTCATCCGTATTTCATTGGCCTTTTCTTCTTTTTGCTCCCGATGAATCGGGACAGGCTTTGACACAAAAAAACGAATCAAAAAAAACGCTAGGCTTCATTTCACTCCGTGTTTTTAACTTATATTTTTCGATTCGGTCGGTGATTTCCTCCGCAAGCTCCGGAACTTCCTCTCTCATTCACGAAAAATATTGCATCAAAAACACTGCTTGAAATAAGGCCGACAAAAATCAATCATCTAAAAAAAAGAATGCATCATTGAAGAACTTCAAGAGTAATCAGTTTATAAACTATTCAGAACTATCCATAAGCAATCCCTTTAAGTCAAAACCTTCTTACTCCTACTTGTGAGATAAACGCCCACAAAAATCAATAAAGTACAGACTAATTTATCCCAAGTAATAGCCGAGGCATAATTGCTCTTGGTATTTACTATGCTTATCCCAAACCCCATAAGCATGGCAAAAACAGGTTGTAAATAAATGTAACTACTCGCAATAGTTGGAGACAATTGCTTGACAGCAAAAATATTGAACAAATACGTGCAAAAAGTAGTGAACACAACGATAAAAGCGATGGATCCCAATACCATGGGAGGAAATCCAAAACTAAAATCTTGAACATCAGAAATCCCGAAAGGAAGCACCACAAAAAAGGCAAAAGTAAACATGTAACTGATTACGGTTAGTGGTTTGTACTTGGCCAAAAGTGGTTTTACCAGCACCAAATAAAGAGAGTAACTAGTGGCATTTGCCATGATAAACAAATTCCCTTTCATGGAAGATCCCGAATTGGAACTTCCGCTAAGGTAAATTAAGGTAATGGCACCAATCAGCCCCAAAGAAATTCCTGCTATTTTATTAAAAGTAAGTTTGGTTTTGAGGATAATTAACGATAGTAAAGTCACAATTACGGGCGAAGTAACCATTATTATTGCCGAATCGATGGGCGAAGTAATACTCAATCCCTGAAAGAACAACAATTGATTTAAGGCCACCCCAAAAAAACCGACTAGAGCGATTCGTCCAAGGTCTTTTCTCTCTACTTTTTCTCTAAAAAAAAATCGCAAAATCAAAAACATAATGGCTGCGCCAAAAATTCGAAGTAAAATAAATGTATTTGGCTGTAAATAATCGGGCATTACTTCCTTGGCAATAAAATGACTGCTTCCGTAAATCAGGTTTACGGACAAAAGGGCTAAATGTGCTAATAAATTTTTAGGCACCGAGTTTGGTTTTTAAAGATTCCATAGTCTTTTTGGCATTTCCGATAAACATCTCGTTATCCAATACAAAAACGGGTCTTTTTAAGAAGGTATACTCTTCCAACATCATCGATTTTAGTTTTTCTTCTCCTAATTCTTGCCCCTTGTATTCGGATAATTTTCTGGCTCTTTTGTTCAATAAACTTTCGTAACTATCTGTCATGCTTCGCATTTCTTCCAATTGTTCCAGCGTAATTTTTTCTGTTTTGATGTCTTGTAATTTCCAATCTTCTGAAAGGTTCAATTCTTTCAAAATTCGTTTGCACGTATCGCAAGTGGAGAGGTAGTAGGCTTTTTTCATTGTTTTAATGGTTACTCCCTTCCCCAAGGGAAGGGAGTAATGATGGTTTTGGTTATTGTTGTTTAAAAATATTCCTAGAATTTGGAGTCTCTTCCCTTTGGGAAGGTTGTGCCAACCAATCGGTAGGTTACGGATGGGAAATATACTTCCACAACAAATCTTTCAATTCCGTAATTCCTTGTTGAGCTACTGAGGAAATAAATAGTGTTTCGATTCCTTCGGGCAATTCTTTTTTAATTTCTTCGGTCAATTCTTCGTCAAGCATATCTGCTTTGGTGATTGCAAGCACCCGGTCTTTATCCAATAATTCGGGGTTGTAGGTTCCTACCTCATTTATGAGAATATCAAATTCTTTTTTGATATCATCACTATCTGCTGGCACCATAAATAGTAACAGGGCATTCCGCTCAATGTGACGCAAAAATCTGTGCCCCAATCCTTTTCCTTCATTTGCTCCTTCAATAATTCCAGGAATATCTGCCATCACAAACGATTTGTGACCACGGTATTTTACAATTCCTAGATTAGGAACCAGGGTAGTAAATGGATAATCCGCAATTTCTGGTTTGGCAGCCGAAACTACCGAAAGCAAAGTAGATTTTCCTGCATTGGGAAACCCAACTAAACCAACATCTGCTAATACTTTAAGTTCAAGAATTTTCCATTCTTCTTGACCGGGTTCACCGGGTTGAGAATATCTGGGGGCTTGGTTCGTGGAGGATTTAAAATGGTCGTTTCCTCTCCCTCCTTTTCCTCCTTTTGTAAGGATTACTTCTTGTCCGTCTTCGGTAATTTCGAACAACACTTTTTCCGTTTCAGCATCTTTTACCAAAGTTCCCAAAGGAACCTCCACAATTTTATCCTCTCCCTCAGAACCAGTTTGGTGTTGTCCTCTTCCTACATCTCCATGACCAGCAATTACGTGTCGTTGGAACTTCAAGTGTAACAACGTCCATAATTGGCTGTTTCCTCGCAAAATTACATGACCGCCTCGTCCGCCATCACCACCATCGGGCCCTCCTTTGGCCGTAATTTTATCGCGGTAAAAGTGGGAACTACCCGCTCCACCTTTACCCGAACGGCAGCAAATTTTTACGTAATCTATGAAATTTGATTTTGACACAATCTTTTGGTTTTTTACAAAACTAACAGAATTAGGAATTATAATTTGTGAATTGCCAATTCTTTTCGAAAACTAAACAGTTGAAACCACAGTTTAATCTCAACCAAAAAAACAAGTTCAGGTTATTCTCTTCTAGTCGTACTAAACTAAATTTTCCGCAGAGACTTTGCCTACATAACTCCAGGTAGGACAAGTATCGCACTTTTTCTTTTTCTTCTTTGTTGCACAGGCAGATAACATAAATAAGCTTGCTACAATAACTAGGGTGGATATCAACTGTTTTTGTTTCATTTACAATTTGGCATTTAGACTTATAAACTCTCTGTGATTATAAGTATCAGGTAAAAAGACTTAGGCTATTTTGATAGAAACTAAAATTACCCCTATTTTAGTACTTTAAAAGTAAGAAATTTGAATTTATTTGAGCACATAGGAAGATTTATTTTGATGATTGCTGCCGCATTCAAAAAACCAGAAAAATGGAAAGTGCTTGGGAAAAATTTCATTCATGAGGTTCATTCTATTGGTATAAGTTCATTGAGCATTGTAGCATTACTCTCTCTTTTTATGGGAGCCGTAATGGTTATTCAAACAGCTTCCAATATAGATTCTGTATTGATCCCTGCCTACACCGTTGGTTTTGCCACTCGACAGTCGATGATTTTAGAATTTTCTTCCACAATGATTTGTTTGATATTGGCAGGAAAAGTAGGTTCAAATATTGCCTCAGAAATTGGAACCATGAGACTTACCGAGCAAATTGATGCCCTGGAAGTTATGGGAGTAAATTCGATCAACCATCTTGTTCTACCAAAAATATTAGCCTCTCTCTTTATTTTCCCATTTATTGTTCTCATCAGCATGGGATTGGGATTAATTGGCGGAGGGTTAATTGGAACGCAAGCTGGAATTATTACTTTAGAAAAATACATCATGGGGCTTCAATACTATTTTGAGCCTTTTAGTATTACCTATTCTCTTATCAAAACGTCTTTTTTTGCATTTTTTATCGCGACCATCCCTTCTTACTTTGGGTACTACGTAAATCCAAGCGGAGGAGCTTTGGAGGTCGGTAAATCTGGGACAAAATCGGTTGTGGCCAGTAGTATGATCATACTTTTGATTAACTTAATTATCACCTATTTTCTTTTGCTTTAGTTATGAGTATCATTGTAAATAACATACGAAAAGGCTTTAATGGAACCGAAATTTTGAAGGGAATCGACTTTGAATTTGAACCAGGAAAAACTAATTTGATTATTGGGCAGAGCGGTTCAGGGAAGTCTGTCCTTACCAAATGTATTGTGGGGTTATATGAAGTGGATAGCGGTGAAGTGATTTATGGCGGTGAAAACTTCTCAGGAATGAACAAATCAGAGCGAAAAAAAATACGATCTCAAATTGGGATGCTCTTTCAAGGGAGCGCTCTTTTCGATTCATACAGTGTAGAAGAGAATGTCATGTTTCCTCTAATCATGTTCTCAGAGATGAGTAAAGAAGAGATGATTGACCGTGTAAATTTTTGCTTAAAAAGAGTCCAATTAGAAAATAAAAACCACTTATTTCCGTCAGAAATTAGCGGAGGAATGCAGAAAAGAGTAGCTATTGCAAGAGCAATCGCGCTGAATCCAAAATATTTATTTTGTGACGAACCAAATTCTGGACTTGACCCAAAAACCTCCATCGTTATTGATAATTTGATTCATGACTTAACCAAGGAATACAACATGACTACCGTAGTCATCACCCATGACATGAATTCGGTGATGGAGATAGGGGAAAACATCATGTACATACACAAAGGTGAAAACTGGTGGACTGGCGACAAACACTCTATTATAACTACCGAAAATAAAGAAATAGGAGATTTTGTTTATGCATCAGAATTCATGAAGCAATTAAGAGAAAAACTCAACTAACATGTTTTATCTGAAAGAGAAAGAAGGATTTTAAGAAAAATATCTTCTAAAGAACACACTAACACTATGAATATGCTATCTACACTTTTTTTAAGTTCACCTGAAGTTTTTGGAATAGAAATTTTTGACAACGATTTCTACAAATTGTTAGTTCTATTTGGACTTAACTTCCTTAGCACAATTATACTAGCTCGATTCATTTACTATCCTTACAACAATAAGAAACGAGAATTTATTTTTGCTTACATGGTGGTAAGTAGTGTCATTTTCTTTTTGTGCTTTGCGCTAAAAGCTTTTAAATTTAATACGGGAGTGGCAATTGGACTCTTTGCTCTTCTTGGAGTTATTCGTTTTCGAACTGATACTATTACGTTGAAGGAAATGGCCTACCTTTTTGTATTTATTGGAGTTTCCATGATAAATGCCTTTTCAAAAAAAATGAGTTTATACGAAATCGGATTTATCAATTTAGCCTTCATTTCTTTAACTGCAATCGGAGAAAAACTATTGCAGCAAAAAACTGTCTCTAGGCGAACGGCCAACTTTGAATTAACCTACGGCAACTTAGAAAACTTGAAAACTGAGAACTATGAGGTTCTTAAAAATGACATAAGCTCTGCTACCGGACTTAAAATAGAATCGGTAAAAATCACAAGCATGGACTTAAAAACAAAAGAGGCTAAACTAAAAGTTTATTACGAAAAATAAAATTGAGCAGGCAAGACCCTTCAATATATTGACAAAAAAATCCCCTTCCGAACAACAAACGGAAGGGGATTTATTATTTAAACAACAATAGAATTCCCTAATTATTCAGGTTTTCTTTCACCAATTTAGAAATAATTTTACCGTCTGCTTTTCCTGAAAGCTGTCCCATGGCAGCCCCCATTACTTTGCCCATGTCTGCTGGTGAAGCAGCTCCTGTCTTAGCAATTATTTCTTTTACTACGGCACTTATCTCTTCTTCGCTCATTTGAGCTGGCAAATAAGCCTCAATAATCTCTGCCTGAAACACTTCGTCATGCACTAAATCCTCTCTGCCTTGCTCTTGGTACAAAGCTGCAGCATCTTTTCTTTGTTTGTGCAATTTCTGAAGAATCTTCATTTCTACTTCTTCGCTTACTTCTCCGCTACTGTCTTTAGTAGCCTCAAGCATTAATGCAGATTTTATAGCTCTCAATGCAGCTAATTTTTCTTTGTTTCTCGCTTTCATTGCCTCCTTCATATCGGAAGCTATTTGTACAGTTAAACTCATAGTTTAGTATTTAAAAATTTGTCGTTTTAGTCATCAGTTTGCAAATATACTTTAAAAACTGATGACTATTCAATACCGACCAATCGCTTTATTTAATCAACATTATCATGCAGGAATGAGTTATTTCCTTTGATAGCGTTACCCTTCCCTTCCTCATCAGACAAAGTAAACCTTGATACATTGTTTTCAGAAGAATGAGGTGTGTCCTCCAGTTTGATTTGTCTTCTGATGTAGGCTGGCTCACTTTCTAGCTCAGACAATCCGAATGGAGTTCTTAGCTTGAGGCTCAACTCCTTAATTCTCTCTTCTCTTTCTGCCGATAATTCTTGAAGCTGTTCTCTGCTAATTTCTTCTCTCACCTCTTCTTTCACTTCTTTAGGTTCTTGAAAATTGTTCACTGGCGCAGAAGGAGTCTCTTCTTCCATGTCGTCTTCCAAGTAGTGAATTATTTTTTCCTCTTTCTTTGGCTCTGGCTGGATATTTTGAGGTATTGAAACTGGCTCAATAACTTCCTCATTCTTTGGAGTATTCACTTCAAAGTTCAATGAGGCTTGCTCTTCCCTCATTATTCTTTCCATGTTATCTTCCTCCTCCAACTCTACTTCTGGAGCAGAAGAAACAGGTTCCCCCGGTGCACTATTCTTTAGGTAGGGCATTTCATCCATTTTCTCCTCTTCTACATGGGTAGGTTCTGGAGCCGAATAACTTTGAGTAGGTGAGGTAATTGGCTTAGCAATCATGGTAGGCTCTTCTGAACCTAAATCCAAATAAGTTTTCTTTGGCTCTTCAGGAGTTACTCCCGTATCAACGTTGGCATTTGAATGAAAACCAGTAGCAATTACCGTTACACAAACTCCTGTTCCAAGAGTTTCATCATATCCTTGACCCATAATCATTTCGGCCGATCCACCAGCTGCATCTACGATAAAGTCTGTGATTTCACTCATCTCATCCATTGTCAATTCTTCCTCACCAAAAGTAATATTCAACAATACTTGTTTGGCTCCTGTAATGTCATTATCATTCAATAATGGAGAAGAAAGAGCTTTTTCAGCTGCAATAATTGCTCTGTTTTCTCCTTCGGCAGTTGCAGTACCCATAATAGCTACTCCACTGTCTTTCATTACTGTATTCACATCATTCAAATCCACGTTGATGAATCCGGTTTTAGAAATTACTTCAGCGATTCCTTTGGCAGCGGATGCCAGTACTTGGTCTGCCTGAGCGTAGGCATTACGGATAGTTAAATTTCCGTACATGTCTCTCAACTTTTCGTTATTAATGATTAACAACGTGTCTACGGCATCTCTCATTTCTTTGATTCCCGCTTCTGCTTGTTCCTTTCTTTTCTTTCCTTCGAAACTAAAAGGAACAGTAACGATACCTACCGTTAACACACCCATGTCTTTGGCTACCCTGGCAACTACTGGACCTGCACCAGTTCCAGTTCCACCACCCATTCCAGCAGTAATAAACACCATATTGGTATTGTCCGACAAGTAATTTTTAATTTCATCTACGCTTTCAATAGCTGCATTTTTTCCAACCTCTGGCAAAGAACCTGCTCCTCTTCCTCCAGTTAGGGTTTCTCCTAATTGAATTTTTGTGGGCACAGCACTCATGTCAAGAGCCTGAATATCAGTGTTACATACGATAAAATCTACGTCCTTTATTCCAAGTTCGTACATGTGGTTTACGGCATTACTACCTCCACCTCCAACACCTATCACTTTGATGATATTGGCTTTGTTGTTGTTTGGGATGTTAAATTCCATATCTATTAGTTTTGTTGTTGTTTGTTGTTTCTATTTTATTTCTTCGTCAAAAAATCTTTTGATCTTATCAAAAAAGTTGGGCGCTTTCATGAACGATGTGTCTCTTTGAACAGTCTCTGGTCTCTGGATAGCTCTTTGGTTTTCGTATCCTTTCATTACTAGCCCAATACCTGTTGCAAACAGTGGACTTGTAATATCTTCTTGAATTCCTTTTCCTACGTGTTCGTTTGGATACCCTACTCTACTGTTCATTCCTGTTACGTATTCAAACAATTGAGGCAGATATTTCAATTGAGATCCACCTCCCGTAATCACTACACCTCCAATTAGTTTTTTCTCAAATCCAGAGTTTTTAATCTCAAAATGAATGTGCTCAATTATCTCTTCCATTCTTGCTTGGATGATACTAGACAAGTTTTTTACAGAGATTTCTTTTGGTTCTCTTCCTCTCAATCCAGGAATGCACACAATCTCATTTTCTTGACTTTTGTTCGCCAATGCAGTTCCATATTTTTGCTTCAATACCTCGGCCTGACGTTTCATGATAGTAGTACCTTCTTTGATGTCCTCAGTTATCACATTTCCTCCAAATGGAATGACCGCAGTGTGCCTAATAATTCCTTCATGGAAAATAGCTATATCCGTTGTACCACCTCCAATATCTACTAGAGCAACACCAGCCTCTTTTTCTTCTTCACTAAGAACCGCTTCTGCTGATGCAAGGGGCTCCAAAATAATATCTGCCACTTCCAGTCCAGCTTTCTCCACACATCTGTAAATATTTTTTCCTGCCGCAATTTGACCTGTAATGATATGGAAATTCGCTTCCAACTGCACTCCAGCCATTCCGATAGGATCCAAAATTCCTTGCTCCCTGTCAACAATATAGTCTTGAGGCAATACGTGTATAATTTCCTCACCTGGCATCATTACCAACTTGTACATATCATCTACCAAAGTATCGATATCTGCTTGAGAAATCTCTTCTTCATGGCTGCTCCTTGTAATCATTCCTCTATGCTGCAAACTCTTGATGTGCTGACCAGCTATTCCTACATTTACCACCTTAATTTCAACACCTGACTTTAATTCGGCTTGTTCCACAGCGGCTTTTATCGACTGTACCGTTTTTTCAATGTTAGCAACTACCCCTCTTGTTACCCCAAGAGATTCTGATTTCCCAACACCGATTACTTCAATCTTTCCGTGTTCATTTTTTCTTCCAACGATACAAGCAATCTTGGTGGTACCGATGTCTAATCCTACTACGATTTCTGATGATTCCATATTATTTATTTTTTTTGCAAACTATTTGGTTATCGAACTTTAAGTTTATGGTTTTGTATAAGTTTAAATTACTAGGGTTTATTCCGTCTGTATAAAACAGCTTCAGTTTTTCAAATTTTGTTTCAATATTCTCGGCTTTTCCAAATACTATTTCTTGGTTGCCTACTTTTGGTATCAGTATTATTTCTTCGTTTTTCTCGACATATATTTGCTCAATCAATGCTTTTAAAAATGCATCTTGATCTATCGCTTTTGCCATTTCATATACTTCATCCAATAGAGTTATATCCTTTAATGAATCTTGCAGAATTGTTTCGTAATAATTTTGTCCTGCTTTTAATTTCACATACCCATTCACAGCTAAAACTCGAGCGGTATACTGCTCAGAGGTTTGCATTGTTTTTCCCTTATCGTCTACATACAAGGAATACCCGTTTCTGTTAAATACCCTCGCTATAGGTCTTCTTTGGCGAATATCAATTTGCAATTCCCCTTTCATACTTTTGTATACTTCCACTTCTTCTACACTGGACAAACTCAAGAGTTTTCGCTCAAGTTTTTCTGTGTCTATCTCTTTGAATTTATCTTTCCCTTTTTTGAATCCAATATTGGCCAAAATGTTTTCCACTCTTTTTGGAGTAACGAAGTGATTTCCGCTCAACACATCCACTTTTACCACCACAGATTCGCAAATCGTGTTTTCTTTTTTACGCAAAGTAAAGCTCAACAAGGCCAAAGTTGCCAATACAAACAAGGCCCAAACCGCTATGTTTAATATCTTTTTCATTTCTGAGTTAACTTTCTTTTTATTGGTTCTACAAGCGTATTTATATCTCCAGCGCCAATTGTAAGTACTACCTCTAGCTGAGCCTTGTTCAAGCTATCGACCAAAGTCTCTTTCGTCTCTTTTCTCTTCTCGCTATTGTCTATTTTATCAAGGATAAATTCCGCATCAATTCCCTCTATTGGCAATTCTCTAGCCGGATAAATATCCAAAACCACTACTTCGTCCAACAAGGATAATTCTTGCCCAAATTCCTCTCCAAAATCTTTCGTTCTGGAGTATAAATGTGGCTGAAAAACGCCCGTCACTTTTTTACCCGGATACAATGCTCTTACCGAATTTACCAGTGCTTTTATCTCTGTTGGGTGGTGCGCATAATCGTCTATAAAAACGAGGTCATCTTGTTTGATTACATACTCAAACCTTCTTTTTACTCCTTTGTAATTCTCTAATCCGGCTTTAATATTACCATTCGTCATCCCAATTTCTTGACACACAGCAATAGTTGCCAAACTATTTTCTATGTTATGAATCCCGCTAATCCCGAGTTTCACTCCAAGAATTTTTCCTTTTGGGGTAACCGCATCGAATACAAAATTCCCGTTGTGAACAGCAATATTCTCGGCAAAATACTTCGCGTTTTGTCCATCGACAGAATAGAGTTTTTGGTTTTTAAACGTTAACTGAACCTTTTCTTGCACAAAAACAGTCCCTGTTGGATTCACCTTGTTGAGAAAATCCTGAAAAGAAGTATTCATAGAATCTGAGTCTCCATAAATATCCAAATGATCGGCATCTGTAGAAGTGACCACAGCAATATTTGGGACGAGAGTAAGGAAAGAACGATCGTATTCATCCGCTTCCACCACTACCCAATTAGAATTACTATTCAGCACTAAATTGGAATTGAAGTTAGTGGCAATTCCTCCTAAAAAAGCATTACAACCCATTCCATCATGAGTCATAACTGCCGCTATCATCGAAGAAGTTGTTGTTTTTCCGTGTGTTCCGGCAACAGCAATTGTCTTGTATTGTGCGGTAATCATTCCCAGCACTTCTGCCCTCTTTTTGAGTGTATAGTTTTGATGCTTAAAATAGTTCCAAATCTCATTTGTAATAGGAATCGCTGGCGTGAAAATTACTAATGTGTGTTCTTTGTTGGAACGGACGCTCTTGTCAATATTTTCGACTCCATCTTCATACACAATTGAAACTCCATTATTTTCCATTTCCCTTGTGAGCGGAGTTGCAGTAAGGTCGTACCCAAACACAGGAATAGCCAAAGAGTTGAAATATCGTGCCAAGGCACTCATTCCAATTCCTCCAATTCCAATGAAAAACACTCTATGTATTTCGTTTAGGTTCATTTATTCATTATTTTAAACACCTCGTTGGCTATTGAATCTGCGGCATTTGGCCTTCCAAAACCAATAATATTAACACTCAACTTCACTAGCTTCTCTTCTTCCTTTATTAATTCAACAACTGTGTTGCCCAATACATCTGGTGCTTCTGCATCGGTTACAAGCATGGCCGCATTGTGATTTACCAGAGCCATTGCATTTTTTGTTTGATGATCTTCACTCACGTTGGGCGAAGGCACCAAAATAGTGGGTTTTCCTACTAAGCATAATTCCGAGATAGAAAGCGCTCCTGCTCTACTTACTACCAAATCGGCACAGGCATAAGCCAAATCCATTTCATAAATAAAATCATGAACTTTGACATTGGCTATTTTATTCTCTTCTACAAAAGACTTCATGTCTTCGTAGTAATATTTCCCTGTTTGCCACAAAACTTGAATGTCGTTTTTCGCCAATTGTTCAGCAGCATTTTTTATACTATTATTTATCGTCCTTGCACCTAAACTACCTCCAATCACTAGCAATGTCTTTTTCTCGGTTTCCAATCCAAATTGCTCCAATCCTCTTTCCCTTTTTCCTTTTATATTTAATATTTCTTTCCTCACTGGATTTCCAGTGAACACAATCTTAGATTCCTCAAAAAACCTACCCATGTTGTCATAGGCTACACAAATCTTTTTTGCCTTTTTTGCCAATAACTTATTGGTAATTCCTGGATACGAATTTTGTTCCTGTATGAGTGTAGGCACACCCAATTTTCCAGCTTGTCTCAACAAAGGACCGCTTGCATATCCTCCAACTCCAATTGCCACATCTGGTTTAAACTCTTTCACAATTGACTTTGCCTTTTTTAAACTTCTCAAAAGTTTAAAAGGAAAAGATAGGTTCTTAACCGTAAGCTTTCGTTGAAGTCCTGCAATATCAAGACCTTTTATCTCATAGCCAGCCTTGGGAACTTTTTCCATCTCCATTTTGCCATTGGCTCCCACAAACAAAATTTCGGTTGCAGGATACTTTTCCTTGATTGCATTGGCTATGGCAATGGCAGGATAAATATGGCCTCCAGTTCCACCTCCCGATATAATCACTCTCTTAGCTTCCATAATCTTCCTTTGTTTGTTTATTTGAACCTAACTGTACTTCTCTACTTACCCCTAATATCATCCCAAATGCAACACAAGTAAATAAAATTGCAGTTCCTCCCATACTTACCATCGGCAGCGGTTGTCCTGTTACTGGCAGCACATTGACACTCACTCCCATATTGAGAAAAGCTTGAAAAACTATACTAAAACCTAAACCAAACGCTAGGTAAGAACCAAAATCACTTTTGGAATTTTTGGCAATAACTATTACTCGATATAAAATAATGAGATAAAGTAAAATAAGGAATACTCCTCCCAAGATAGATCCATACTCTTCGATAAAAATGGCAAAAATGAAATCTGCCCATGCTGAGGGCAAAATATTTTTAACTGTACTTTTACTCGGACCTGTTCCTCTTAATCCCCCTCTAGCAATTCCGGCTTTTGCAATGTCGGTTTGGTAATTCTTGTCTGCGGCATTCTCTACTTCATCCCCTCCTACAAAAGCAGCGATTCTCGAAGTCCAAGTGGGAACTCTCGGCAATAACTTTGGCTGAACTGTTCCAATTAACAGAATAAGTAAAAACCCTCCGAGGGCCAATCCCAGCATTCCCAATATGTTTTTTGCGCTAATGGACGAAATAAATATAAGAACCAAACAATCTACAAAAAGCATTGCTGCGGTAGATAAATCGGCAGGTAAAATAGCTGCGCAAACTACTCCCACGGGCAACACAATTTTTACCAAAAATACTTTGAAACTTTTTAGTTCTTCTTTGTTCATGGATAGCTGCCTGGCTAAGTAAACCAATAGCGAAATTTTCGCCATATCAGAGGGCTGAAAACCGAATATCCACCGAGCTGCAGCTTGATTACCCGAATGAAATATCCAAGCTGAGGCCAATGTCAACAGCGATAGAACCATTGCAAATTGCGAAATACGTGAGAAATAATTAATTTTTACTTTGTGTAAATAGTACATTAGCACAAACCCTAAAAGAATGATTATGGTATGCTTAAACAAGAATGACTCTGTATTTCCGTCTCTAAATTTATAGGATAATTGAGAAGTAGAACTGTAAACAATGAGCACAGAAAAGAGGGACAACAAAATTGTTATCACCCAAATCACACGGTCGCCCGTTAGATATTTCTTAAACATTGTGTTCATTTCTTTTCTTTATTCTAGTTTCTTGTTTTAATCGTGTTACTCATTTTGAACCCTCAAAAAACAGATTCTGGTCATTCCGTGCCGCTAAACGGCATCTCTTAATTGGCTTAATCGCTGTTTGTAAACAGATTCCACATCAAGTGCTGAATGACATGCCATTTTTTTTGTATTTATCTACAACTCCCTCACCGCTTTTCTGAATTCCAATCCTCTTTCTTCATAATTATCAAATAAATCGAAACTAGCGCAAGCTGGAGAAAGCAATACCAAATCTCCTTTTGCACCCAGCTTGTAGCTCAATTTTACCGCATCTTTTGCCGAGCTTGTTTCGTATACGTCAATCACATCTTTAAAAGCTTCTACTAGCCTTGAATTGTCTACCCCTAAACAAACTAGTGCCTTTACTTTGTCTTTTACCAAAGGAATTAATTCCTCATAATCATTGCCTTTATCTACCCCTCCGGCTATCCAAACGATTGGTTTGTTTATACTTTCAAGAGCATACCACACTGCATTCACGTTTGTTGCTTTGGAATCGTTGATGAATTCTATTCCATTTACATAACAAATGTGCTCCAGTCTATGTTCTACATTTTGAAAATCTGATAAACTTTCTCGTACAACTTCTTTTCTCAAATCCAATACTTTGTAGGCTATTCCGGCCGCCATTGAATTGTAAATATTGTGTTTTCCGTTTAGTGCTAAATCGTGTATTGACATAGTTTGGGGTTCTTGATTTATAAGGTTAAATACTATTTCTTCGTTCTTATTTAAATAAGCGCCTTCCTTAATTTCTTCTTTTATCGAAAAAGGGAGTTGCTTTGCTTTCGTTTTTTTACTTTCTAGTGCTTTCGCAATTGCTTTATCATCTTTGCAGTAGATGAAAAAATCTTCATTCGTTTGATTGTTTGTGATTCTAAACTTTGAGTCCACATAATTTTCAAACCTGTATTCGTAGCGGTCGAGATGATCTGGGGTAATATTTAATAACACCGATACATCTACCTTAAAGTCTACTAATCCATCCAATTGGAAGCTACTTAGCTCCAATATATAATATTCAAAATCTTCGTTAGCCACTTGCTTTGCGAAGCTTGTTCCTACATTGCCTGCGATTCCCACATTGAGTCCTGCCTTGTTCAAAATATGATAAGTGAGCAGGGTGGTAGTTGTTTTTCCGTTTGACCCGGTTATGCCGATAAGTTTTGCATTCGTATATCTTCCGGCAAACTCAATTTCCGAGATTACAGCAATCCCTTTTTCCTTGGCTTTCTCCACAATCGACACTTTATCGGAGATTCCAGGACTTTTTATAATCTCGGCTGATGACAGAATTCTCTCTTCACTATGTTTTCCCTCTTCCCACTCTATATTTTCGGCCGATAATTCGTTTTTATACTTTTCTTTTATTCTCCCAAAATCAGAGACAAAAACAGTAAACCCTTGCCTTTTTGCAAGCAAAGCAGCCCCTACTCCGCTTTCGCCAGCACCAAGTATTGCTATGTTCGTTGTCTTTGTCATTTGTTTAATTCTCGTTTTATCCCATCCTAACCTTCCCAAAGGGAAGGAATATTCTCGTTTTATTTATCCACCTCCGTCCCTTTGGGAAAGTCGGGATAGGATTTTATCTCAATTTCAGTGTTACAATCGTAATTATGGCAAGGAAAATCCCTATGATCCAGAACCTCGAAACAATCTTGGATTCATGCATTCCCTTTTTTTGATAATGGTGGTGAAGCGGTGCCATCAAAAACACTCTTCTTCCTTCCCCGTATTTCTTTTTGGTATACTTGAAGTAAGCCACTTGTATCATCACCGAAAGGTTCTCTGCCAAGAAAATTCCGCACAACACAGGTATTAACAGCTCTTTTCGGATTGCGATAGCAAACACAGCGATAATCCCTCCAATAGTTAAGCTTCCGGTATCACCCATAAAAACTTGTGCCGGATAGGCATTGTACCACAAAAAACCGATACACGCTCCAACAAATGCGCTAATAAATATCACGAGCTCCCCTGAGTTCGGTATAAACATCACATTGAGGTAATCAGAAAAAATAATGTTTCCGGATACGTAAGCAAATATGGCCAAGGTAACTCCAACAATTGCCGAAGTTCCGGTAGCCAAGCCATCTATTCCATCTGTCATATTGGCTCCATTAGAAACAGCCGTTACAATCACAATTACTGCCGGAATAAAGATAAGCCACGCCCATTTTGCTCTTCCTTCATTCTCCATCCAACCCAAAAACCACTGGTAGTTAAACTCATTATTTTTAACAAAAGGAAGTGTTGTTTTAGTTGAATGGTGCTCCACCCATGAGAATGTTGCAGCAGAATCTTTTGCTGGGGTAACTTCCACTAAGTTATCTCCTATTTTTTCTACAAATCCGGTTAAAACCTTATTTTCAACTTTCTCTTTAATGGTTACATTTTCATTAAAAAACAACATTACCGCAACGATAATTCCTATTCCAATTTGACCCACAATTTTGAACCTGCCAGCCAAGCCCGCTTTATTCTTTTTGAACACTTTTATATAGTCATCCAAAAAACCGATTGCCCCCAATCCAATTGTGGTTACAAGCATAATCTGAATGTAAATATTATCCAGTTTGGCGAATAGGAGCGTGGGAATAAGAATGGCCGCAATAATGATTAGTCCGCCCATGGTTGGAGTCCCTTCCTTTTCTTTTTGACCCTCTAGTCCCAAATCACGCACCGATTCGCCTACTTGAAGATTCCTAAGCTTTTGAATAAGTGTTTTTCCAAAAACTAAAGAAACCAACAGCGAGGTGAGAATAGAGAGTGCTGCTCTGAATGAAATAAAGCTGAACAATCCTGCACCAGGAAAGTCCATCTCTTGAAGGTATGTGAATAAGTGATACAACATTATTTATCAAGCATTTTAAGGGTTTCGGATACTATTTCTAAATCATCAAATGGGAACCTTTCTCCATTAATCTCTTGGTAGTTTTCATGTCCCTTTCCGGCTATTAAGATGATATCGTTTTCTTCTGCCAGCACAGAGGCCGTTTTTATAGCCTCCTTTCTGTCGGTAATGGTCAGTGTTTTCTTATAATCCAATGGTTCAACACCTGCTTGCATTTCTTCTAGAATTGTTGCAGGATTCTCTGTTCTTGGATTATCCGAAGTAAGAATCACTTTATCGCTCAATCTGCAAGCGATACTGGCCATTACTGGTCTTTTTGTTCTATCTCGATCTCCTCCGCATCCTACAACCGTAATCACTTTCTCGTTTCCGGTTCTGATATTTGAAATTGTTTTCAACACATTTTTAAGGGCATCAGGAGTGTGAGCATAATCGACAATAGCGATGACACCACCAGCCGTTTTGATATATTCAAATCTTCCTTCTACATTATTCAGCAAACTCATTTGGGTAAGAATCTCTAGTTCATCTTCGTGCAGTTGCTTAGCCACTGCAAACACAGAGACAAGATTGTAGGCATTAAAATCACCTATCAACTTTACCCAAATCTCCGTTCCGTTAATTGTCAATTGCAAACCACTAAATTGGTTTTCAATTACCTTCACTCTGTAATCTGCGTCTGTCTTTCGTGCCACTGTAATTACCTCAGCTTTTGTATTTTGCATCATCACCAAGCCATTCTTATCATCAGCATTTGTGACAGCAAAAGCATCGTTGGACAAACCATCAAAAAATGCCTTTTTTACTCCAATATATTCTTTGAATGTATTGTGATAATCAAGGTGATCGTGCGTAATATTAGTAAACACTCCCCCAGCAAACTCGATTCCCTCTACTCTTCCTTGGTGAATTGCATGAGAACTAACCTCCATAAAACACAGATCGCAACCTTCTTTTAGCATTTGAGCAAACAATTCGTTCAGTCGAATAGCATTGGGAGTAGTATGAGTCGACTTTATTTCTTTTTCACCGATCTTATAAACCACAGTCGAAATCAACCCTACTTTGTATCCCAATTTCTGAAACAGATCAAATAACAACGAGGTAGTTGTGGTTTTTCCGTTGGTGCCGGTAACTCCAATTAATTTTAGCTTTGAAGAGGGATTTCCGAAGAAATTAGAAGCGATAAGGCCAAGAGCATGATTCGAATTTTCTACTTGAATATAAGTTACTCCAGAAATAATTTTCTCCGGCATAGTTTCACACACAATTGCCTTAGCTCCTGACTCAATAGCCACATCAATAAATTGGTGACCATCCACAGAATTACCTCGAGTAGCAACAAATAGTCCATTTCGCTCGATGCTGCGCGAATCAAAGGCAATAGATGAAACTGAAGAATTGGTTGACCCAATTACTCCAACTAATCTCACCTTATACAATATGTCCTTCAATAACTTCATTCTTTCTTTTACCTCTTCAAGAGGATTTTTTTATCCCAAATTCAGGATGATTACTTTTTTACTTCCCGTTAATGGAGTTTGACTTTTTACTACTCCACGTCCGTTGACTCGAACCGAAAACCCTTTATTCTCTAATAAAAACAAAGCATCTTTCAGTCCCATCCCCAGTGTATTTGGAACTCCTTCGATAGATTTTTTGTTCAATTCTACTTTGTCTTTTTGAGCAACCGTGGTAATCCATTTAGAATCTCCGTTTTTATGTTCCAATGGCACCGAAAGAGCCTTAAACACAATGTTCAAATCATCCAAGCTTCCATTTTTAGAGGCTGGCATATTCAGCTTTTCAAGTTTATCTTTCGAACGAGCCATTTCGATATCAGTCGCATAAACTTTCTCGGCAATCTCCTTGAATACAGAACCCGAAACCACATTTCCGTATATACTTCTGGTAGGCGCTGCTACCACCACAATGCATGAATATTTCGGATTATCTGCCGGAAAATATCCACAAAAAGAAGCTTGATGCCTCACTCTGGATCTAGTTTCTGAATCGGAATTTCCATACCCAACTTGAGTCGTTCCAGTTTTACCGGCTATTTTAAAATCTAAATTCTTTAGGTTACTGGCTGTTCCCTCTTCCACCACTTTCTCCAATAAAAAACGAGCATTCTGAATTGTTTTTCCCGAACAGATGCTTCTATTCAGCACTTCTATTTTGCTGGCAAACACAACTCTACCTCCATCTCTAATCTCTTTCACAAACTGAGGCTTTACCATTACGCCATTGTTTGCCACGGCATTGTAAAAAGTCAATATCTGTAGCGGTGTAAATCTGGTTTCATACCCAATACTCATCCAAGGAATCGAAATTCCCGACCAAGTCGAATCCGCTGTTGTTTTTACATAAGGCTTTCCTTCTCCCAAAATTTCAACTCCTGTCTCCTTGCCTAATCCTAACTTGGCAATACCGCTCAAAAAACTAGACTGTGATTTTTTATAATTCTCATTAATCACTTGCGAAATAGCCACATTGCTGGACAAAGCAAATGCTTTCCAAAGTGGGATAATTCCGTCACCACCTTCATGAGCATCTCGCATTATTCTGTCGTAATATTTAATCGTTCCATCTTTGGTATCTACTTGATCGTTAATCCCAACTTTTCCGTCTTCCATTGCCACCATGAGCGAGGCCAACTTAAATGTAGAGCCAGGCTCAGAAGCCGTTCCTATAGCATGATTGTATATTTCACGATATTTCCCTCTTTTGTCTTTTGAGATATTCGCAATAGCCTTTATGTGTCCGGTCTTCACTTCCATGAGCACCGCACAACCATGCTGAGCGTTTTGAGACACCAATTGCTCCATCAACGCTTTCTCTGCCACATCCTGAAGATTTACATCAATAGTCGTGTAAATGTCTTTGCCGTTTTCTGGCTTTACTAAGTAGTCATCTGTCAACGGAATTCTATTTCCGCCTCCTACGCTTTTCATGTATTGCAATCCTTGTTCACCTTTCAGTTTTGCCTGATAAGCATCCTCAAGTCCCACTCCACTTCCTTGTGCATTGATGTAGCCAACAGTTCGGGCAGCCAACATGCCAAAAGGTCTTTCTCTCTTGTTCTGTTTCAACACAATTCTTCCTCCTCTAAACTGACCTTTTCTTAGTATTGGTGCATTAAGCACCGCTTCCATTTCGTTGTAAGACACATTTTTTTGAATCAAATGATACCTTCTTTTGTTCCGTTTGGCGTCAATCAGCTCAGCTCTATACTGACCCTCTGTTTTATCTTTAAAAATCTGGGACAATACATAAGCCAAAGAATCCACTTGTTCTGTGAACAACGCTTCTTTAACAGCTACTAAATCCATTCTAATTTCATAAATAGGAACAGAAATAGCTAAAGCACTCTTCTCTTTATCATCTGCAAAAATATTACCTCGAGAAGCATTGATTTCTATTTTAGAAATACTGGAAACGTAAGAGTTGTTCTCAGTATTTATTGTCATTTGAATAGAAAATATTCTCCATATCAACACCAAAGAAAACACGAGTACCGTAAAGTACACGAAGTAGATTCTTCCCGATATGTTTTTCTTATTTTCCATTAATTCTCTTTCTCTACACTTATAAGAATTGGAGCTTGTTTTAATTCTTTTATTCCTTGATCAGCCGTCATTTTCAATATATTTGACTGAAGACTAATTTGGTTCAATTCCTTGATAGAAGAATGAAGTTTAGAATTCAATTCTTCCATGTTTTCTAATTCCGCAGCTAACTTCATTTGCTTATCTGCATAATATCCGTACCCGATATAAAGCACAACCAAAAAAGTGAAGTACACGACAAACCCCATGTTCTTCTGAACAAACTCTTTCCCAAAGAAATTACCCGAGAGCAAATCAGTAATAGGTTTTAGTATGTTTATTCCCTTTTCAGCCATTTTAATCTAACTTTTCAGCTATTCTCATTTTTGCACTTCGCGCTCTTGAGTTCAATTGTATTTCTTCTTCTGTTGGCACCACCGCCTTTCTTGTTACATCTTTTAGTTCTACCAGTGGATTTCCATAAAAATCTTTTTCGATCTCGCCTTCAAACTTTCCTTTTTTAATAAAGTTTTTTACCAGTCTATCTTCCAATGAATGGTAGGAAATCACAACCAATCTTCCGGCTGGGTTCAACAACTCTTTTGCTGCGAGCAAAAACTTTTTAAGCACTTCCAACTCTTGATTCACCTCAATTCTTATTGCCTGAAAAATTTGAGCCAAAAACTGATTTTCTTTTTTGAAAGTTGTCAGCAACTTAACCACATCAATAAGCTGGGTAGTTGTCTCAATTTCTTTTTCGTTTCGAGCTTCCACAATTTTTCGAGCAACTAACTTTGCGTTCCGTATATCAGCATAAGCTTTGAAAATAAACTCCAACCTATCCTCTTCGTAGTCATTTACAACTTGCTTGGCTGTGAGCTCTTGGTTTTGATTCATTCGCATATCCAATTCGCCTTCATAACGAATAGAAAAACCTCTTTCGCCCGAATCAAATTGGTGAGAAGAAACTCCCAAATCTGCCAAAATTCCATCCACTTTTTCTATTCCATGAAAAGCCAGGTAATTTTTTATGAAAGCAAAATTTTGATCTATCAGTTTGAATCGAGAATCCTCAAAAGCATTCTCATGAGCCTCGGCATCTTGATCAAACGCAAATAATTTTCCGTTTTCATCAAGGCTATCCAAAATTTTTTTTGAATGTCCGCCTCCACCAAAAGTTACATCTACATAGACTCCATCTGGTACAATGTTCAATCCTCGGACCGAACTATTTAAAAGAACTGGGATATGATAACCGTTTTCATTTTTCATCATCTTTGCCATCACTCATAACTTCTTCGGCCAGAGTTGCAAAATCGCCCATTTCTTCATTCATCACTTCGTCATACTTCGCTTTGTCCCAAATCTCAATTCTATCGGCATATGCAAAAAGGACAACCTCTTTGGATATTCCAGCAAACTCTTGTAGATCTTTTGGAAGAAGAACCCTTCCATTTCCATCCATATCAAGTTTGGTGGCACCATTTTGAAATTTTCGAACAAACGCTCTGTTTTTGATCGTGAATAAATTCAAATCATTCAGCTTTTTCGAAACCTCTAACCAGTCTTTGTGAGGATACAAACCCAAACACCCTTCGAACCCACGGTTCAGCACAAACCCCTCTCTTCCTTCATTGTCTATTTGTTTTTTTAGACCTGACGGAACAGTGAGTCGCCCTTTGGCATCCAGTTTACATATGTATTCTCCTAGATAAGACATTGTTATTGTTAATTAGCAAAGATATTTATTATATCCCACATTTCTCCACATTTTACCACGATGTGAATAACTTTAGAACGAATGTAAACAAATTTCGTTTTAATCAAAACAAAAACCATTGATTTTAAAGAGATTTGAGAAAAATAAATGTTGATAACTACGGTGGGAGAGATTCCCATTCTATTAACAATGCAATGTTGATTAACTCAGAAACACTGAGTTCTTCAGATCCAATCTTATCTAGGTGGAACATAGTGGGTGTAGTGAGATTTTCTTGTATCTTTGCCGAAACATTGAGCACAAAATGAAAGTAAAAACTGCAGAATTTGTTATTAGCAATACGCGTGTAGACATGTGTCCAAAACCTGTGCTTCCAGAGTACGCCTTTATTGGCAGATCCAATGTGGGAAAATCGAGTTTGATAAATTCGATTTGCAACAACAAAAAGCTAGCAAAAACCTCCTCTACCCCTGGTAAAACTCAGTTGATCAACCATTTTATCATCAATAACGAGTGGTACTTGGTAGATTTACCCGGTTATGGATTCACCAAAACTCCCGTTGCCTTGAAGGAGAAATGGATGAATTTTACGCGGAACTATTTGAGAAATAGAGAGAACCTGATGTGTGTATTTGTGTTGCTTGATTCTAGACACAACTTACTGAAAGCGGACGATGAATTCATGGAGTGGCTTGGCGAAAATGGCATTCCGTTTGTGATGGTTTTTACAAAAATGGATAAGCTAGACCCGAGAGATGTAGAGGGAAACATCAGAGCCTATCAAGATAAAATGAGCGAAAAGTGGAGCTTTTTGCCTCAACACTTCCTCACTTCTTCCGAAAAGAAAACCGGAAACGAAGAAATTCTGGAATTTATAGAGAAAACAAGCAAAGGATTCTC